>Ga0189284_100042_pt1 | contig 239259 bp, 200 predicted proteins | sample N32C7minimetaG_FD_130314 | JGI IMG/M metagenome (GOLD analysis project Ga0189284, IMG submission 130314) | Marine microbial communities from the Costa Rica Dome - N32 C7 mini metaG | ecosystem: Environmental > Aquatic > Marine > Oceanic > Photic zone | place: Costa Rica: the Eastern Pacific...
CCGGAAGGAGGACAACGTCCGACGCAACGGGGCAGAAAACATTCAAATCCTGCTCCCGCAACCAAATCCCAACAAAAAAAACAAAACCTAGCAAAGGCGGGGCTTTTTGTGTAGTCCGGCGCAATGCGGACATAGTCTCCATCAAGCTGCAAGAAACCTCAGAAAGCCAACGCGCGATATCAATCCGTTAGACGCTGCGGAGCCGCATGCACGCCCGTCTCGATCCGCTTGATCAGCTGCTGTCGTTCTTGGCTGCCGTCTGCTGCGTAATTCAGGTTTTTAAACAGGGATGTTTGTTCGGTGAAAAACTTGCGAGCCGAGTCCTTGTCCTCGAATTCAAAAGATGTCCGGGCGATTTTGTAGACGAGATCAAAGGTTTCCTGCTGGCGGGCCAAGGGCGCGGAGACATCCACGTCGTCAAACGCGTCCTGCTGCAGATAGACCATATCCAGAAAGAGGGCCTTTTGTTGCAGTACAAAGTCCTCGGTCGACACACCCTCTTCCCCGGTCACTTGCATCATACGCGTGATTTCATCGCCTCTGGCGAGGAGGTCGATCATTTCTTCAACTCGCGGCACCCAATCGGGCCCAATGTTGTCATGGTACCAGTCTCGCAATTGGGTGTGATAGCGGGACCAGGACAACAGAGGATCCACGGCAGGGTAAAATCGCTTGTAGGCCCGTTCCGATGAGAGACCAAGGAAGGTTTTGACGGTACCAAGCGTTGATTGTGTTACCGGTTCTTCAAAGTTACCGCCGGCCGGAGAGACCGTGCCGATCATGGTCAGACTGCCCGTATCTCCGGTCGCGGTTTTCAAAACACCGGCCCGTTCATAAATCCCCTTGATTGCGGAATCGAGATAGGCGGGGAAAGCCTCTTCACCGGGAATTTCTTCCAATCGCCCCGATGTTTCACGCATGGCTTGAGCCCAGCGAGACGTGCTGTCCGCGATCAGAAGGACGTCGTAGCCCATTTGGCGGTAGTATTCCCCAAGCGTAATCCCGGTGTAAATCGAGGCTTCGCGGGCCGCGACCGGCATGGACGATGTGTTACATATGATGACTGTGCGATCCATCAAGGTGCCGTCACCGGACGGGTCCGGCTGATCGGGAAATTCGGTGATGGTTTCCACCACCTCGCCCGCGCGTTCGCCGCAAGCCACCACGATCACAATATTGACCGCAGAGAACCTTGAAATCAGCGACTGCAAGACCGTTTTTCCAGCTCCGAAGGGCCCGGGAATACAACCCATGCCACCGCGGGCAATCGGGAAGAAGGTGTCAATCAGACGCAAGGTGGTAATCAGAGGCTCGCTTGGGTAGAGGCGCTCACTTTGACCCGCTTTTACCAAAGCATCCGGGATTGCCCGGCGCACTGGCCAGTGCTGCATCATGGTCAAATCGTGGGAATTGCCGCGATCATCTTTCAAGGTGACCACAACCTCTTCGATTGTGAAGCTTCCTTCCCGGATCCGCTCAACAGTCCAAGTTCCCTTGAGACCAAACGGCACCATGATTCGGTGTTTGAAGCGGCCTTCTGGAACCAAGCCGAGCGTGTCGCCCGCATTGACCGGAGCGCCCGAAGTGACTTTGGGTTCAAACGCCCATTTGCGCGTCCGGTTAAGCGCATTGGTCAAAACACCGCGCGGCAGGAAAAATCCGTGTTCCACTGCTATATCCGCCAAGGGGTTCTGCAGACCGTCAAACACCGTGCTCAAGAGGCCAGGTCCCAGAGCGACGGACAACATTTCTCCGCTTTGGATGACCTTGTCCCCAACGCGGACACCGGCCGTATTTTCAAAAACCTGCGCTTCGGCTGATTTGCCCCGAACCCGCAACACTTCGGCTTTCAAGTATTCGCGGGGCTTTCCTTCCCGTTCCGGACCGTGCGGGATGATATAGACCACTTCGTTCTTGATCAGAGGGGCCTCCCCGAGAGGCGCCAGTGTCACAAGATCGTCCTGGACGGCGATGATTTCAGCTGTCGGCTCTGGAAGCTGAACATGACTGGTCATGGGAGAACTCCTTCAAGAGATGGAGAAGTATTGGTAAAAAGTTCGGCAGAAACTGATTGAACCACGGCTGCCGTGCCAGATGGGCTCAAAGCTTCTGCGACGAGGGCTTTCAGACGATTGCGGGCTTGATCGGCGTTGTAGCGCGACCAGCGCTCCACAATGATCCAGCGCAACACGTAAATTCCAACAGCTTCAAAATCGAATTCATGGGCAATCGAATAATGGTCCAACTGGCGGAACACCTCGGTTAGCACCAACCGCTCCATGCCAATGTGATCTTCCGCCCGGATCAACCGATGCGCGTCTGCGACCCAAGGCATGAAATGCCCCAGACCAAAGGCCGGATCGGCCCAATTGGCCTTGATCATCGAACACCAGCGGCCGTATCCCCAAGCCTCTATCGCGCCTGCAGCATCTTGCCCGTTCCGCCGCCGCCGAAGTGCAGCTATTAGGGTCCCCGTTTCCATGCGACCGGTTACTAGGTGCTGGAGATCCGGGTATTCAGCCAGATCATGGATTACTTCGCGCGCCCGCTGGATGACCTCAAAGTCATTTTCCATGTGTGCAACGCCGGCCCAGGCCGTCACTTCAACCATTTCTTTTAGCCGGCGGGCATGCCCAGGTTCCAGCATCGCCATGCGCTGCCGCAGCCGGTACTGGGAAATCGGCACCTCCTTGCGGCTGAACAACTTGCCAAGATGCGGCAGGCTTGTGATCAGCGCGATGTACTGGTGAGGATTGGACATGGATTTAACGCAACACCCCTTCCATGACGGCTCTGAGCCTCGGCTGAAGGTGGCGCTTTAGGAGCGTTGCGATGGCCTCTTCAGTCAGGTCAATGGAAACGTCCCGCCCGGTCAGCTTGATCTTGATGCCGTCAAACCCAGAAGCCGTGGAGAATGTGACACCTTCCCGCAAGACATCCCCGGCAAGTGCAATGACGAAATGTGTCAGTGTTCCAGGCTCGACCGCTTCCGGGGACTGTTTCAGCTCCTCAAAGGTCACGATCTTTTCCGGAAGCACGACCTCCATCGGCTCAGCATCATTCACAGAAGCACTCTCTTTGGCATTGGCCGCCATCGCAAGGATCAACTTCTGCAAAAAGGCCTCATCGGCGAGCGTTGTGGCCACCAATCGCTTGGCCTCCTGTTGGATGCGTTCGCCGAGTTCGTTACGCATATCAAGCACAAGGTCTCGGGCAGCTACTTTCAGGCCATCTTCGGTGGCAGCTTTTTCCTTTGCAGCTTCTGCCCGGGCGGCAGCCTTAAGTGCAGCTGCCTTTTTTTCAGCGTCTGCGACCAGGGCCTCTGCCTTTGCCTTGGCGTCTGCCAATATGCCTTCGGCTTCAGACTGACCAGCTTCAACGCCTTCGGCTTTCAGCCGGTCGATCAGCGCCTGAACACCAGCACCTGCGGCAGTTTCAAGCTCTCCGGCGGTTTTGGATTCTGACATGGTTGCCTCCTAGCTCGGCATAGTTCCGGCGAGCACCAGTGCAAAGACCAGAGCAAAGACCGAAAAGCCCTCCAGAACTGCAGCTGGTGCGAGCGAAATGCCGAAAATCTCTGGTTTTGCCTTGGACGCATGAATGGCCGATGCCAGAACCTCGCCCTGCCGAATGCCGGTGAACAGCATGGTGAAGCCGGAAAGTACCCCGATGCCGAACATGGCAGCGCCATTTGCTGCATCGACAGTTGTTTGCTGGAGCGAGAACATGATGACGATGCCGTAGATCACCTGAGAGGACGGCATGAGGGAAACACCGATGAACCGGCCGTAACCGCCATCGCTGTCGAGCATTGCGCCGATCGCGGCGCTGCCTCCCAGAGCACAGCCCCAAGCACTGCCGATCGCGCCCAGAGCCACCGGCGCGTAAAGCCCGAACCAACCGAGCGCCACAACGAATTCGTTCACAGGCGTGTCTCCTCTTTCTTGAATGGACGGAAGGCCGTGCCTTCGTCTTTCAAACCCCAATTAAAAAATTCAATCACGTTCAGGCGCAGTCCATGGACGCACCCTGCAATCAGTCCAAGGCCGATGTTGATGGAGTGACCGATGATCAGAACGAGGATTGCAATCAGCAATCCAACGCCAGGGACAGCATCATTCAACTGACCGGAAAGCGTGTTGATGGTTTCTGCGAGCGATGCGGCAGCGAGGCCCAACGCAAAAAGCCGCATGTAGCTGAGCACATCGGAAAAGATATTCACGACCCGGGCAAGGGAGGCCAACCCGTCGAAAACACGCATCCCGCCGGACGACAGCGAATTGACCTTCCGATCACTGCCGAAGAAACCGACGGTCAATAGCCCGGCAACAACGGCGCCGGGGCCAAGTGTGGCAAAAGCCGTGCCTTGTCCCAGGAATGTCGCGAGCCCGCCCAAGGCGACAAGACACCAGCCAAGTGGCTGAAATCGCCCGCTTGGGGTAGTTTCATTGAGGCTGCGCATGAGGTTGGCCAGGACTATGTGCACCGCACCGATGGTCAACGTGATCTTCATCATCGTATCGACGTCTTTCAGATGCAGGACCTTGAGTTTCGCCAGGAAACTGCCGTCCGGCGGCGCAATTCCAAAATAACTGCCCGTTGCGACACCAAACACGGCTGTCGAGAGCATCAGCCACATGGCCATGCCTAAGAGCCGCCGGCTTTGTTCAGAACTGCTGAAGCGGTTGCGGAAGAGGTACAAAAGCACCAGGATTAAAAGGCCATATCCAGCATCTGTCATGATCATTCCGAAGAAGATGACAAACGATACGTAGACGATCACAGACGGATCCCAGTCCCGATATCCGGGTGTCTGATAGAATTCAACGAGATCCTCGCCCGCGGCTAACCCCGGGCGGTTTTCAAGCAAGGTCGGTGGCTGATCCTCTGCGGTTACGTCATCAAAGACAGCCGCAACATCGATCTCTCCGGCGAGGGCCTCGATTTCTTCGACCTGGTCCTTCCGAGCCCAAGCCTGAAGCACGAAAACCCGTCCAGCGTCTCCGGTCTCAAGGCCAGCGCGATGACGGGCAGCTTGATCTCTCGCCGCTGCAAGGTTCGATGCCAACAAGAACCGCCACTTTGTCAGCGCCTGCCGCTGTAACTGCAACTCTTCCAGTTCAACCGCGGCTTCTTCGTGGTGTTTTTTGAGTGTTGAGAGAGAGACTGCGCCGACATGCACCCGCGGTACGGGCATGTCGCTGACCTCCGGTTCGTTCGGTGACAACAGCACCACATAGGCCCTGTAGGTATCGGCGTGCACGACCTCGAGAACCTTGTTCGACGGATCAATTTCTCTGAGCTTTCCTGTGGGGACAACGTAGAACCAGAGGCGGTTGCCTTTCAGCTTCTCCAAGTCAGTGAAATTAAACTCGCCCCAGGGCTCGACATCTTGAATACGTTTCTTCAGCCGCGCCAAACGATCTTCGCAGTCTTTGATCAATTGCCGGTTTTCGACTGAACGGCTGACAGTTTCATTGAGGTCAAAGCTGCATGGGTCTGTGACCTGTAAGCGCTGCACAGGCGCATCCATCAGCCAGCGGAGCGCCTCTACCGCTTCCCGTCCAGTCCCGGCCGGCACTGCTTCAAGTTCCTTTTGAGCATCGCTCAAGGGAATGAGATGCAGCGCTCCAAAAGCCTGTGTGGCTTCCAGAACCTTTTCCTTGTCTTCCAGAACACCGACGAGGCTAACCTTTGTGAGGGGAACTATGCTCATAGCTCAGCCATCCCCTTCACAGCGCTTCGCGCCGCTGTCTTGCGCTTGGAGATTTTGGCGCGGACCACGGCATCGCGTTCGGCGTCGGCCAGCGCCATACGGATCTTTTTGATGTTCTTCTGGGCTTGCGGGATAAGCACCTTCTCAAACAGGTTGACCCGCCGCGAGATCACCGCTTCGGCTTCAAGCAGTTTTTCGATCCGCTCCCGTGCAACCTCGCGTTCCAGGTTCAGCTTCAAGAGTTCTTTCAGTCCGTTTACCGCTGGGTCCACCCAGTGCGGCCGCGCGAGAAGAGAATAGGGTTTGACGTCGACTTCTATATTTTCAAGCGTAGGCAGCCTGGTGCCGGACAGGTTCTGTTCGCCCCGTTGGACAGATTTGAGGGTCACGATCCCTTCTACCGGAACCTGTTCATTTGCGAGCATCGGCAGCGATTTTGCGATTTCGTCAAAACGGCGCTCATACTCTGCATCAAGCCTGAGCGCAGTTTCTTTGGCTTTCGCCCGCTCGGCCATGATCTGCAAGCGCTTCAACTCCAAAGATGGAAGGAAGCGTTTGTATTCAGAAAGATGTGCGCTCTCCCGGGCAAGGGATGACTTGTTGAGCGCAAGCTTGGCCATCAGGCAGCCTCCCCGTCGGCACCATCTTTAGCCGCACTCTTGGAGGCGGCTTTCTCGCCAGGGAAGTATTTGTCGATTAGCCCCTGTTTCATCAAAAGCTGTTCGGGCAAGAAACACTCGGCGAGCGTTTGCCAGCACAGGTCCAGTGCCTCCTCAAGGGGAATGGCCACCTCGATATCCATGAACCTCTTTCGGAAGAGAGCGCCGAATTTCAGAAGCTGGTGGTCATAGTCGGACAATTCAAACGCCATCGACTGCTTCTGTTCTGCGTCCCGGGCCCCCGAATAGAACCGGATCATGGTGTTCATGATCTGGTTGTGATCTTCCCGGGTGACCTTTCCGATAACATGCTGCTTCAAGCGCGACAGAGATCCGAACGGATCAAGCATCCCGCTGTGCAGATAGAACTGCCCCTCCGTGATGTAGCCCGTGTTGTCCGGCACCGGATGTGTGACGTCATTGCCCGGCATGGTCGTCACCGTCAGGATCGTGACGGACCCGGAGCCCTTAAAATCACAGGCCTTTTCATAACGCCGCGCAAGTTGGGAATAGAGGTCACCCGGATAGCCGCGATTGGCTGGCACCCGTTCCATCGCGATTGAGACTTCCTTCATGGCGTCGGCGAAGGCGGTCATATCGGTCATTAGGACTAGGACGCGCTTGCCTTCTTCAACCGCGAATTTCTAGGCCACGGCCAGAGCCATATCCGGTACCTGCAAGCGTTCAACAACCGGGTCAGACGCCTGGTTGATGAACATCACCGTCCGCGGGAAAACACCCGCATCTTCAAATTGTTTCCGGAAAAAGGCGTAGTCGTCAAAAATCAATCCGAGGCCGCCAAAGACGACGATATCTGCGTCCGCCTGAATGCCGATCCGCGCCAGGAAAGCGTTGTAGGGTTCCCCTGAGACGGAGAAGATCGGGATCTTCTGGCTTTGGACGAGACAGTTGAAAATGTCGATCATCGGCACGTCCGTGCGGATCATGCGCGAGGCAAGCACCCGTTTCATCGGGTTCGCTGAGGGACCGCCGATCGGAACGGTTGGATCGGTCGAAAGGTCCGGTCCTTGATCAATCGGGGTGCCGGCACCATCAAACACACGGCCAAGGATATTGTCTGAGTACGTGACTTTCGCCGGTTCACCGAGAAACCGGACAGACGCATTGTTGGCCAACCCCTTGGTGCCGGAGTTGACTTGCAGCGACACCATGTCCTGGTCGATGTTGATCACTTGGGCGAGAGAAGATGTGCCGTCGCCGGTTTCCACAATGGCCAAATCCCCAAGACAGGGCCGGCCTTCGGCCTCACTCTTCGTCGAGGACACCATGATCCGGATGATGTCTCCGACGATGTCAACGATCCGGGTGTGTGAGACAAGCATGCGGATCCTCGCGTCTGATGACCAATGACAAACCGTGGTTGTTGAAACAAATTTGAACCACTTCAAGGACTTTTCGCAAGGTAAAATTGGACGACAATATTTGTCGAGCTGTCTGCGTGATTAGCCCGGATCCGGTAAATCTCAACTGGAGATCAGTTAAATTCAGTTTCAATTACGCGGATATGACATTGATCAAGAGCGCGCGTTTTCAGAGCTGATTAGCCGGATACGGAGGACCGCTTCCGGAGCAGATATCGGTGCTCGCCGGTCAGAACAGTTACGCCATCCTGGTTGCGGATCGTGGCGGTCATGACAACAACACCGGTGGTGTTTTGTTCAATCAGCTCGGAAATCACCAATTCCGAATAGAGCGTGTCGCCGACATAGACCGGCTTCATGAACTTGCACTCCAGTCCGATGAAACCGATCAACGCGTCGGCAACCTCTTCGGGAAACGTGCCGGCACCCGCGGCGGATTGGATGAGGATCTGCATGCCATGCGCCAACATGTCCTTGTGACCGATCGACTGGCAGTAGACCCGGTCATAGTGGATCGGATCATTGTCTCCGGACGCCAACTGGAAGGCTGCAAACAGGGCATCGGTTTGTGTGCGGGACGGCAGCCCATAGCGGCGGCCGACCTTCAGGTCTTCAAAAAAGAGCGAAGGTCCAGGCCGATGATCGGCGGGCGTCCAATCGGGTCCGGTCACTTGGTCTGCCATTTAGGATCCTTTCGATTGAGAGTTAAAACATCGGGAAATAGCCTGTTGCAGGCCTTTCGAGGGATATCAGAAATCGGGTTCGGATCTGGCCAACGCCCGGCGGAGAGCGGTTTGATCAACCAGAAAAGCGTAATGCCGATAAGGGATGTGGCGATGGATAGGGCGAAGCCTGCACGGTAATCACCGGTCCAGTCAAAAAACGCGGACGATAGCCAACCGCCGACAGCACCGCCTAAACCGAGGCCGATGGTTGTTGCACCATAAATCGCGGCAACATTATTGGGATATAGCCTTGCAACAAGGGCGGAGACGGCCGGGCCGCGCGAGCCCATGGCGGCACCGAAAACAACAACAAACCCAGCTAAAACAAGAAGGTTTGGCGTTACCTGGAGCTGCCACAACAGAGCCACGCCAATGGCAGAAAGAATATAGCCGACTGTCACGGAATTGCGCTGGCCAAACCGGTCACTTGCCCATCCGAAACAAATAAGGCCGACAACGGACATCGCACCCACAGCTCCATATCCGAAGGCGGCCATAACAGGGGTGAAGCCCGCTGAAATAAGGAAAGCGACAGCCTGCAGCATCACTGACCAAACAGTTACCGAGGCTAAAAACAACGTTGCAAACAGTCCCCAAAACGCGGGATGCCGCAAAACACCCCCGCCCAGACTGAAGCTGCGGTTTTCCCGGCGCGGCGGGATATGGTCAGCGCCGCCGCCCATTGCTTTCCAAGGCAGAAACCAGATCACGGCGACCATTGCAAGGCTGGCCCACCCCAGAATGCCGTAGGCCGTTCGCCAGTCTTTCACCTCAATCAGGACCTGGGTCAGTGGAACGATGACCACCATCCCCAGCGGAATCCCGGTATAGGCAAGCGCGTTTGCCAGAGTAATCCGGTGGGCAAACCAGCGGCTTACCAGACCGGAGGCGACTGTCATTCCGGTAGCCGAAATGCCGATACCGGTCATGATGCCGAGGCCGAGAATGGCTTGCCAGAGGTGTTCCATCGTGCTTGCCAGCAAAAAGCCCAAGCCAAACAGGCAAACCCCTGATGTATAGACCGGACGCGGACCAAACCGGTCAAACAACATCCCAATGACGGGAGCTGAAAGCCCGATGGTGGTCATATAGGCGAAGTAGATGGTTCCGTAGGTGCTGCGGCTCCAGCCAAGGTCTGCCGTGACCGGCAAAAGGAATACGGCAAACGTTTCGCTGACGCCGCGGGAAAAGAAATTCATTGCGGCACAAAAGACCAGAACCGAGATTGCGGATTTTGTCATTTCGTGTGTGGCCGGGCCTGGCCGTTTCAACATGCTTGAGGCTCCAATTGGTCTACGCGGCCTAGTTCATCATGCTTGGCAACCAAGTGATGATTTGAGGAAAGAAGATGAGACCAGCGATTGTCAGGACGTCAGCGATGAAAAACAGGAAAATGCCGCGAAAAACATCTGAGAGCGGGATGTCCGGGCGCACGCCATTGACCACGAAACAATTGATGCCGATAGGCGGCGTGATGAGGCAGACTTCGGCCATTTTCACCACGATGATCCCGAACCAGATGCTGGCCTGTGTCCCGCTCATGCCGAAGGCGCTGTCGGCTGCGGTGACATCCGGCCCGCCATTCAGAGCCATAACGGCTGGATAAACGACCGGCAAAGTCAAAAGCAGAAGCCCGATTGCATCCATGAACATGCCGAGGATCACGTATCCCAACAAAATCGCGGTGAGGATCAGATAAGGATCGGCATCGAAGGACAATATCCAGTTTGCAAACGTTTCCGGCAGGCCGGAAAATCCAAGAAATCGGCCAAAAATCAAAACACCCCAAATCAACGAGAAGATCATCACCACCAGCTTGGATGTTTCCATCAGGGCGGCCTTGAGGCTCGGCCAGCGCATACCGTTGATCCAGGCCATCACGAGAACCACAAATGCCCCAAGCGCTCCGGCTTCGGTGGGTGCAGCCCAGCCGGTGTAGATCGCGCTGACGATAATCCCGACCACGGCTGCGATCGGCAAAACGCCTGGCAAGGATTGAAATCGCTCTCGCCAGCTTACGCCGCGCACAGCTGGTCCGGCTTCGGGCCGGAATTTGGCCCACAGCACAATAATCGCGGCATAAATCGCTGCGGAGAACAGGCCAGGTAAAAAACCTGCGAGTAGAAGCGCTCCGACTGATTCTTCGACGATGATGGCATAGATAACCAGGATCGCGGATGGCGGGATCAGGGAGGCAAGCGTCCCCCCGGCCGCGACAACACCTGCTGCGAGCGGGCGGTCATAGCCAGCCTTGAGCATCTCCGGAATCGCGACGCGGGCAAAAACGGCCGTCGTTGCGGTCGAAGCGCCGGAAACGGCGGCAAAGCCTGCCGTTGCAAAGACGGTTGCGACCGCGAGACCGCCCGGCAGCCAGCCAATCCAGGCCCGCGCGGCTGCAAAAAGCTGCGATGTCATGCCGGCATGGAATGCGAGATAGCCAATCAGGATGAAGACCGGGATCAGCCCGAGAACAAAACTGACGGATTTAGAATGCGGAATGGAGCCGATGCTGCCGGCCGCCGCATGCCAGCCAATGAGTTCGACAAGTCCGATCAATCCGACAAGCCCGGCCGCGAAGACGACCCGAACACCAATCAGAACAAAAACCAGCAAAAGTCCCATGCAGATGACGCCAACGAGCGCAGGATTGCTGTAGCCGATGCCGAAGAAAACGCCGGGCGCACCGCTCGAGAGGCTTTCAAGGAAACTCATTTTCCGCCTCCAGCGCTGGAGGCTTCATCCTGAGCGTGATCGGCAGCGGTCTTGATGACCGGCACCGCGACCGGATCCGCCTTAGGCCAGATGAACAGGCGCAGAAAGCCGATGAGTTGCAAGGCCAACCGCAGGAACCAGATAGAAAAGGCGAGTGGCACTAGGAGTTTCGACGGCCACGTCGGAATCGCGTAGTCATATGTGACGTCGCCGACTTCCCAGGAATTATAGAAAAAACTCCAGCTGTAGTGGATGAGAACAGCAATGAGGATCATGCCGAGCAAGGTGGCAACCGCTTCCAGAAACCAGCGCATGCGCCCATCTGCAGCGCCCACCAGCATGTCCATCCGGATATGCGCGCCATACCGCTGCGCATAAGCCACGCCAAGGAACGCGAAAACCGCGATTGCCTGTTCGGATGCTTCCAGAAAACCTGGGATCGGATACCCCGCCAGCCGGCAGAAGATCTGGAACGTCGTCACCAGCATCACGATGAAGATTGTCAGAGCTGCAATGATATTGAGCGTGTCTTCAACCGCGCCCAATCCGCGGTTCATCGACATCAAAAGGGCGCCGCCGCCATGTGTTCCTGTCATGGGAAATCAGGGTCCGAAGCTGGTCAGATTGCGGGAAGGAGAATGCTCTCGCGTGCTGGAAAAGTGGCCCAGGACGCAGGAACGGAAGACTGTGAAGGAGGCACCGGCTAGGGCCGGTGCCTTTCAATCTGCGTTAGCTGCCGCTGCCGGCATTCAGAACCGTGTCCAGAACGCCTTGTGCATCAAAGCTTTCCTGATTGTCCGAAACCCACTGGCGCCAGATCGGTTCGCCGGCAACGTTCTGGAACTCTTGGCGTGTTGCCGGGTCGTAGGTGACTTCGGTCAAAGCTTCCTGAAAAATCGGAAGATATTTCTCGTCCGCTTTGCCATAGACATCGCGATAGACTTCATCGACCTCGGGTTTCAGAGATGCAAGCAGGTTTTTGTACTGATCTGGAAGACTTTCGTAGGACGTCTTGTTCAGAACGATCGGGCAATCGGCTGTGCCGGGCTTAAGATTTCCGGTGAACCAGCTTGCCACTTCCTGCAGTTTGTAGGCGCCATGTGCATAAGTGAAGGGGAAGGATACTGCGTCGGCAATGCCGCGTTGAAGTGCGGTGTACACCTCCGTCGCTGGCATGGACTGGCGCACTGCGCCGAGTTTTTCCATGGCCAGGCCGACACCGCCGCCGGCACGCACCCGCAGGCCGTTCCAGTCCTCGAGAGTTTTCGGCGGCTCACCGGTTCCCATGAATTCATACTGGGGCAAGTGCGTCGACGCATAGCTGATGGCGTTCCATTTCTCCAGATCGGACACCGCAACGGGATGCTAATAAAGCGCATCGCGCACGGAGATCGATGTATCGAAATCCTTGATCGGCAGGAATGGCAGGCTCATGACCATCAAGGCAGGTGTTTTTGCCGGATGATAGAAATTGCAGACGATCGCTGCTTCAAAGGCGTTGACCCTCATGCCATCGAGGTTCTCTTTCGCCTTGGACAGCTGATCGCCATAAAAGATCTTGAGCTGGAACTTTCCGCCGGTTTCTTCGGCAAGTCGCGCGGCAAGGTGTTCCGGACCGGCTGTCAAAGCCCGTGATTTGCCCCAAACCGAAAACTTCCAGAAGACTGGCGGGCCATCAACATTTTCGGCCATGACCGGTTGCGCCATGAGCCCCGCAAATAAACCGGCAGCAACAGCGCCGCAGACCGCGTTTTTGATGCGTTTCATCTTTTCCTCCCAATTGAGATCCACCAAACGGCGGTTTTCGGGCTTAGCGCCCTTTCTCTCCCCCTGCTGACCTGTTCCTGAGGGTGTCGGTAAAGCGAGGGCAGTATTTCTTAATGTTCTTATTTGTGGACCACATGACCATATATCGAGACATATGTCCAGCCGGCAATTTTGGCTTTCAGCCCGTCTGGTCATGGACAAGAAGTATTTTCCGCAGGATTGGAAAATCGCATCGGGGAAATAAAGTAATGAAAATAATAAGTTATAGGATTGATAAGACCGAAGCCTCGCCCGAGAAACCGAATGCACGACTGCGCTGGCCGCCAAAACCTATCGAGTCATAAGAGCGGTGGTAAGCGCAAGCGTTGCGGCGCGGTGGCAAGCGAACGGTTTTTGGAACGAGGTCGCTATTCGCGTTTAATCGCCTGGATTAATTGCTGGCTGCAATTTGGGCTGACGTGATCTCGATGCCTGAAAAGCCAAACTCCGCTGTCAGTCTTTGCAAAGTCGCGGCAACATCAGCGCATTTGTCTTCAAGCCGGTACTGCGGGCCAGCAACAACAACCGCAAACCTGCGGTCATCGACCATCACTGGAATGGCAATTGCTGCAAGGTCCGCACTGTATTCACGAATGCTCTGGTACCAGCCGCGGTCCCGAGATTTTGCGAGTGCCGCTTCAACGTCTTCAGCTGTCATCAGGGCGTTTGCACCATACCGATCAAAGGAAACCTTGCTCAAAAGGGCCGTGCGCTCGGCTTCCGAATAGAGGGATAAAAGAGCGCGCCCGGAAGCCCCGGCATGGATCGGGACCCGCATGCCCACATGCGCTGCGTAGCGGATGGGGGACGGGGATTCAATAACGTCGAGATAAACGGAAAACCGTCCTGCAGGTGCAGCCAGGATAGCTGTTTCGCCGGTTTCATCGGCAAGTCTCCGCAACAGCTCTGCAAGCCGTTCATTAAGCGGATCCGCCGACATGATGCTTTCCGCAACGCTGGAAAGCCTGGGCGTTGGATAATAGCCGCCGCGCCGCGCAGGCTCATACATGTAGCCGCGTTCAACCAGTGTGTTCAAAATATTGTAGGCACTCGAACGCGGCCATCCGAAATGCTGTTGAAGTTCCGCCAGACTGGCTGGTTTTTTGGTGCGGGCGAAATACTCGATCAGATCGAGTGCATTCTGGATCTGCTTAACAGCCATGGGGCACGGTCTTTTGTTGCAAGGCGTTGATTCCGCTGCGTGTCGGCGCAATCAGGCAGCCTGTCGAAGTCTTCATTTCTGGTTTCGGTCTTCTATCGCGCTTTGCCACAAAACGCGAGCAATCATCCATGAGTGGCTTGACAATGTTTCAATATATGGACTTATTATTCATATTTGTGGACATAAGCCAAGGTTTTTCGCATGGGCCCTTTGGAAGGCATACGTGTCATAGACATGTCGGCGGTGCTCGCCGGACCAGTTGCTACGCAGACGCTGGGCGACTTCGGCGCCGACGTCATCAAGATTGAGGCTCCGGCAGGTGACATGTTGCGCCAGGTGGGACCGATGCGGTCGGCGGCCATGGGGCCGCTCTATATCAATGCCAACTACAACAAGCGCTCCGTTTGCCTTGACCTGAAAACGGAAGATGGGCGCGAAGTTTTGCTGGGTCTCATCCGGACTGCTGACATATTCGTCACCAACAGCCGTCCGAAAGCGATGATGCGCTTGGGCCTCTCCTACGACACCATTCAGGCGGTCAAACCGGACATCATCTACACCGCGCTGCTCGGATTTGATGAAGGTGGCCGTTATTCAGGACGGCCTGCTTATGATGATCTCATCCAGGGCGCCGTCGGGTTGCCATTCCTTCAGGCCAAGGCGAGCGGCGGGGTGCCGCGTTATTTCCCGAATGCAATTGCGGACCGGGCATTTGGTTTGGCCGCTGCCAACGCGATTCTTGCGGCGCTCGTTCACAAGGGACGGACTGGCGAAGGGCAACAGATTAGCATTCCGATGTTTGAGACCGTCGCGAATTTCGTTCTCGGTGATCATCTGGGTGGCTTGTCCTTTGACCCACCACTTGATGGTGGCGGATACCACCGGCTCACATCGAAAGCCCGCAGACCGTTGCGCACAAAAGACGGCTACATTTGCCTGCTTCTTTATTCCGATGCGCAGTGGGGCCGGTTTCTGGAGGTCACTGGCAAGCCGGCCGTTCTGGCAGCTGACAACAGGTTCTCCTCTTTCGCCGGGCGGCAGGAGCACTTTGAGGATCTCTGCAAAGTCGTCAGCAGCGTCACAAAGACGAAAGCCAGCAGCGAATGGTTGAGTTTGCTTGAGACGGCGGACATCCCGGTTATGCCAATGCACTCCCTTGAGAGCCTGCTGGACGACCCGCATCTCAACGATGTCGGCTTTTTCGAGACATTCAATCACCCTAGCGAAGGGCGAATGCGGCGCACGAAAGTGCCGACCAGATGGTCCCGGACGCAATCAAATGCGCACAAGCCGCCGCCCGTCCTTGGCGAGCATACCGTTGAAGTTCTGAAGGAAACCGGGCTCAGCGAAGATACGATCTACGAATTGCTGCAGTCGGGGATTGTCTCCGCACCTGCATCTGAACCGGTTCCAGCTTGAGGCGACAATGGATATCCAGCTTTCCCCCGACAAAACGGCCATTCAGGATGCTGTTGCGAGCCTCTGCAGCCAATTCGATGACGCTTACTGGCTCGAAAAAGACAAGACTGGTGGCTTTCCGGATTCATTCTTTCAAGCTTTGGCACGGGCCGGCTGGCTCGGCATCTGCATTCCTGAAGAGTATGGCGGTTCCGGCCTCGGCATCACCGAAGCGGCGATTATGATGCGGACGATTGCCGAATCCGGGGCTGGCCTGTCGGGGGCATCGGCCGTCCACATGAACATTTTCGGCCTTTCGCCTGTGGTTGTCTTCGGCACGAATGAGCAGAAAAAGCGCATGCTGCCGCCGGTCGTCGCCGGCAAGGAACGCACCTGTTTTGCCGTCACCGAACCCAACACCGGCCTGAATACCACGCGTCTGAAGACAGCCGCCCGGCGCCACGGCGACCGTTATCTGGTCAACGGCCAGAAGGTCTGGATTTCAACGGCGCAAGTGGCCGAGAAGATCCTTTTGCTCGCGCGGACCACACCGCTTGAAGATGTCAGCAAGCCAACCCAAGGGCTCAGCCTGTTCTACACCGATTTCAACCGTGACCAGATTGCGGTCCGGGAGATCGACAAGATGGGCCGGAAGACTGTCGATTGTAATGAACTCTTCTTTGAAGATTTCGAGATTCCGGCGGAAAACCTCATTGGAGAGGAAGGCGAAGGGTTCCGGGCGATCCTGCACGGCATGAACCCGGAACGGATTCTGATCGGATCGGAAGCCATTGGTCTGGGCCATGCGGCGTTGCGCAAAGCCTGCGCCTATGCCAAGGAGCGTGTCGTATTTGCCCGGCAGATCGGCCAAAATCAGGGCATCCAGCACCCGCTCGCGCACAACTGGATGATGCTGGAATCCGCCTGGCTCATGGCGCTGGAAGCTGCCCGCCAATATGACGCTGGCCTGCCCTGCGGCCCGGCGGCGAATGCCACAAAGTATCTGGGATCCGAAGCCGGATTTGAAGCCTGCCAGCAGGCGGTCATGACCCATGGCGGATTCGGGTATGCCCGGGAATACCACGTCGAGCGCTACATGCGCGAGGCCATGATCCCCCGCCTGGCGCCGGTTAGCCAACAACTCATCCTTTGCCATATCGCCGAACGGGTATTGGGGCTGCCGAAGTCCTATTGAGATCAGATTTCTTGCCGCGCCCTTTTGTTTTGGAGACTGCGTTCATGAACATCCACACAGGCCAGCACACCGCTATGCCTTCCGGCGAAATCTCCGAGCTGGTTGCGCCGGATTGCCATGGACAGAACTTCTTTGAGATCGACCGCAGCCTTCAGGATCTTCTGACGCTGTACCTGCCTGAAGATCTGCGCGTTCATCTCTGGCCGAAACTGCAAGAATTCGGGGCTTTGGTGGGCGGTGAAATTAACACGCTTTCCAGAACGGCCGACCGGCATGTGCCGGTTCTCCATCACCGTGACCCGCGCGGGCGCTTTGAAGACTGGATCGAGTATCATCTGGCCTACAAACGCATGGAGCAGATCACGTTTTGTGACTTCGCAATGGCCGGAATGACCGGAAAACCGGGGGTGTTCGGTTGGCCCGAACCGATGCCTCACACGGTCAAGTTTCTCTTCCAGTATTTGCTCGGGCAATCGGAGTTCGGCCAGCTGTGTCCGATTTCCATGACCGAAACCACCGCCGCCATGATCAGGAAATTCGGCAGTGATGCGCTTATCACACGATTTTATGACCGGCTGATCAGCCAGAATCCGGAAACCCGGATGTCCGGCGGACAATTCATGACCGAACGCCATGGCGGGTCAGATGTTTCGCAACTCGCTGTCGAAGCCCGCAATGAGAACGGCACATGGCGGCTCTATGGTGAAAAGTGGTTCTGTTCCGCCGCTGATGCCGATGTCGTGCTGGTGCTTGCCCGCCCGCAAGGCGCCCCGGCCGGAAACAAGGGCCTGGCGGTTTTTGCTCTGCCGCGCCGTCTGGAGGATAGCAGCCGGAACGCGTACCGGATTGTGCGTCTGAAAGACAAACTCGGCACGCTCTCCATGGCCTCCGGCGAGGTGGTTTTTGAGGGCGCGGTTGCCTATCCGCTTGGGGATGTCGGGGCAAAGGAAAACCCCGGCCTCAAGATGATGATGAACCAGGTGTCCTTGTCCCGCCTGTCTCATGGTGCCCGTGCTGCTTCAATGATGCGCCGGTGTCTCAACGAGGCCATGATGGTTGCAAAGACGCGCACCGCTTTCCAAGAAAAGATCATCGACAAGCCCCTGTTGCGCCGGCAGCTGTTGAAACTGATGGTGCCAACCGAACAGGCATTGTCGATGACGCTCCATCTCGGCACTGTTCTGACCGAAACCGCGAACGGCGATGCTCATTCCGAGCGCGTCGCCCGGATCCTGACCCCGGCGCATAAATACCGAACAGCGCGCGATAACATCCGCGTCGCGACCGGCGCCATGGAGATCCGCGGCGGCAATGGTTATATCGAGGACTTCGTCAATGCCCGTCTCGTCCGGGATGCCCATGTTGGCCTTCTTTGGGAAGGCACGTCCAACATTAATGCGCTGGACATCACAACGCGGGCCATTGGACGGATAGAGGCTCACAAGGACTTGAGATCCGCACTGCTGGCGCAGATTGACGGCTGTCCAGGGCTTCCTAACTCCTTTGCCAGCGTCTTGAAATCATCGCTGATCAAGTCGTTGGATCTCGCCGAAGAAATCGCCAGGCGCGGGGAAGAATGCCTTGCACGCCAGGCCGCCAGTGCCGTCTACCATTCCGCGACCGCCGTTCTTTTGGCCTGCGAAGGTGCGCGCCTTGGCGCAGATGGTGGCGATGCGCGCAGGTTGTTGCTGGCCCGGATGGTGATCGACCACCGTCTGTCGCCGCAAGATCCGCTGTCCAGCGACGGCAGCGCTTTCGAGGCCGCCGCAACAGATCTTCTATTGAGCGACGCCCCGGTTTCGATCGGGGCAGCTGAACAGACGTTGTCTCTCTGAATTTCAATTCAACAGGCCGGCCGGAAATTGCCGGCGCCAAGACCCTATTGGGAGGATTTCAAAATGAATGTTCAACCGCAACACCATACATTGCCAACCCCAGAGCTTGCCAACTTGGTGGCACCGGATTGCCATGGGTTGAACTTTTACGGCATCGACAAGAGCCTTCAGGATCTTGTTACCCTTTACCTGCCGGACGATCTGCGGGCCCACCTTGAGCCGCATCTTGAGACATTCGGTGCGCTGGTCGGCGACGAGGTTGATGACTGGTCCCGCATGGCGGACAAGCACATACCCGTTCTCCATCATCGGGATCCGCGGGGACGGTTCGAAGATTGGATCGAATTCCATCCAGCCTACCGGAACATGGAAGACGTTGCGCTGGGCGATTATGGCCTGGCCGCGATGATCCATAAGCCGGGTGTGTTTGGTTGGGACAAGCCAATGTCCCACACGGTGAAATTCATTTTCCAATACATCTTCGGCCAGTCGGAATTCGGTCAACTCTGCCCGATTTCGGCCACGGAAACGACGGCGACCTTGATCAAGGATTATGGGGACGAGGCCACCAAAGCCCGCTTCTACGATGGCCTGACAAGCCAGGACACCAAGACCATGCTCAAGGGCGCCCAGTTCATGACGGAGCGCACCGGCGGATCGGACGTCTCCAATATCCAGCTGGAAGCCCGTTTCGAAGACGGCAACTGGAAGCTCTACGGCGAAAAGTGGTTCTGCTCCTGCACGGATGGCGATGTCGCCCTTCTGCTTGCCCGCCCGCAAGGTGCTCCGGCTGGCAACAAGGGACTGGGGCTCTTCGCCCTGCCGCGCCGCCTGGACGACGGCAGCCGGAATTCCTACCGGATTGTGCGGTTGAAGAACAAACTTGGCAGCCGCTCCATGGCGTCCGGCGAGATCGTCTTTGATGGTGCCGTTGCCTATCCGCTCGGTGAGGTGGGCCCGCATGAAAACAAGGGCCTGAAAATGATGATGGATCAGGTGTCCCTGTCGCGCCTGTCCCATGGGTGCCGGGCCGCCGCCATGATGCGCCGCTGTCTCAACGAAGCGCTGGTCACAGCCCAGAATCGGCATGCGTTTCAAGAAAAGATCATCGACAAACCGCTCCTGCGCCGCCAGCTGATGAAACTGATGGTACCGACCGAACAGGCATTGTCGATTACCCTCTACCTCGGCAATCAGATCAGCCTGGCGGAGGCTGGTGACGAACGGGCGCAAATGATCACCCGGATCCTGACCCCGGCCCACAAATACCGGACCGCCCGCGACAACGTTCGTGTGGCCACCGGTGCGATGGAAGTGCGCGGCGGCAACGGTTACATCGAAGATTTCGTGAACGCCCGTTTGGTGCGCGATGCGCATTTGGGTGTCTTGTGGGAGGGCACGTCCAACATCAACTCGCTCGATATTACGACACGGGCGATTGCCAAGGTCGGTGCGCACAAGGACCTCAAGGAAGAGCTGATGGATCAGATCGACACCAGCTCCGACATGCCGGGCCAGTTCAAGGGCGAACTGCGCAGCACCGTCCAGCAGGCGATCGATTTTGCCGAAGATGTTGCCATGAGCGGCAACCAGACACTGGCCCGCAAGGCCTCCAGCGCGGTCTATAATTCTGCGACTGCCACATTGCTCGCAACAGAAGGCTCGGCGCTGGGCGCAGCTGGCCGCGATGCCCGGCGGCTGCTGCTTGCCCGGATGGTTATCGACCACCGGCTGCGGGCTCAAGACCCGCTGAAAGTTGGCGAAACCGGCTTTGAAAAGGCGGCGACCGACCTGCTTCTGTCGGGGGCGCCGGTGTCGCTCGACACGGCCACCGACGTGCTGACGCAGTAACCGTGTGCGGGATAAACATTTTATGGCACTGAGCACCAAAAAACCGCTGGACGGGATTCGGGTCCTTGATTTGACCCGGATCATATCCGGCCCCTATTGCACCCGTCTCCTTGCCGACTGCGGCGCGGAGGTCTTCAAGATCGAGCCGATGGGCGGAGAACACATGCGGGTCAAGGAACCGCTGCGGGGCGGAAAGAACACCTATTTCGGCCATTTCAACGCTGGCAAGAAGAGCATTGAGATCGATTTCCGCTCGGAACGCGATCTGGAGGCAATCCGCACGCTTGCCGCGTCTTGTGATGTGGTGGTGGAGAATTTCCGCCCGGGCGTCGTTCGCGATCTTGGGCTTGACCACGCAACCCTCTCCAAAGGCCGCAAGGATCTCGTCTATTGCTCCATTTCCGGTTTTGGTCAGAACGGGCCGCGTTCGCGCCATCCCGCTTATGCACCCATCCTGCACGCGCTGTCCGGTCATGACCTTGCGGCGATGTCCTATGCGGAGGATGTAGACAAGCCCTTCCGGACCGGGATCTGGTACGCTGATTTGATTGGCGGCCTGTTTGCTTTTAGCGCGATCCAGACCGCCCTGATTGGGCAGCTCCGCCACGGGGCTGGGCAGTACATCGATGTTGCCTTGATGGACAGCATGATCAATCTGCTTGTCTTGGAAATGCAGGAAGCTCAGACGCCGAGTTCCTTTGAGCGTTGGCTGGCGACGCCGGTGAGGGCGTCCGATGGGCATGTGATCGCGGTGCCGATCACGGGCCGGATCTTTGAACGGCTTGCCGATCTCTTGGGTCACCCGGAGTGGAAAGACGACACTCGCTTCAACACCCAGCTGGAACGCGAAAAAAACTGGCCAACCCTTATGTCATTGGTTGAGGACTGGACTCAATCACGGACCGCCGCTGACTGTGAAGCAACTCTCATGGGCGCTGGAATACCTTGTGCCCGCTATCAGACAGTCGCCGAAGCAATTCGCGATGAACAGGTCACAGCGCGGGACCTTATGAGCACGATCGGAACCGGTGCAGAGTCTTTTAAAGTCGCCAACCTGCCATTTCAGTTTTCCGGAGCTCCGCTGCCTGTCGGCTCCCATGTTCCAGATGTTGGCGAACACACTGAGGCTGTTCTTGGCGCAGTCCGCGCGCTGGTGGGTGCCAAGGTACCCGCAATGAATGGGACCAACGCCAATGCTGAAGAGGCCCGCCATGTCTGACACGGTTTTGTACAGCGGTGAACGCACAACCCGGCGGTCGGACTGCGAAGGGCGCGCTCATCGCGCGGCCTCCGGTCTGCGGGAATATGGCATCAATCGCGGCGGCAGCATCGCGCTGTTGTTGCGCAATGATTTTGCCTTTTTTGAAGCTGCGCGGGCGGCCACATTGCTTGGCGCAAGCCCGGTAGCGGTCAACTGGCATTTGGCGCCGCCGGAAGTTGCCTATGTGCTGCAGGATTCCGGCGCAAAAGCGCTGATCGCGCATTCGGATCTCCTGCAGACCTTGGGCGGCGTCTTTCCAAAGAATATACTTGTCCTTGAGGTGGACACCCCGCTGGAACTGCGTGCGGCCTACGGGCTTCCGTCCATGAATGGCGCAAAAACCGTTGAAACGGTGCCTTGGGATCACTTCATTGAAACACACCCACCGCTGACACATCCGTGCCGGGAGTTTACCGACACGATGACCTACACCTCCGGTACCACCGGCAAGCCCAAGGGCGTCATCAAGCTGCCGCAGGAGCCGGACCTGGCGAAAGAGTTTCTTGCGGTCCGGGACCGGGTCTACGGGATCAAAGCCGGCGTCCGGGCGCTCATCTGCGGTCCGCTTTATCACGGCGCGCCCAATGCGTTCGGCATGCGAACCTATGCTATGGCCGACAGAGTGTTCCTGATGCCACGCTTTGATGCGGAAGCGTTTCTGGCAACCGTCGAACGTGAACGGATCACAACGGCCTTCATGGTCCCAACCATGTTTGCACGTCTCTTGAAACTGCGCCCTGAAACTCGGGATCGCTATGATGTTTCGTCGTTGCAGTATGTCGTGACAGCTGCCGCGCATTGTCCGCCGGAGGTTAAAAAGGCGATGCAGGCGTGGTTTGGACCTGTGGTCCATGAGTTCTACGCACGCACCGAACAGAATTATGTCACTTATTGCTCTCCAGAAGACAGCCTCTGCAAGCCCGGCACGGTCGGCCGTGCGCTCGACGGCGTGACATTGCGGATCATGGACGGTGACCGTCAGGACGTGCCGGCCAGAACACCTGGCGAGATTGTCTCCCGCCTCGATACGGCCCCTGAATTCACTTACGCCAACAATCCGCAAGCGCGGGCGGATCTCGATGTCGGTGGCCTTATTGCCACCGGCGATGTCGGGTATCTGGATGAAGACGGATACTTGTTCCTGTGTGACCGGGCAAAGGACATGGTGATCTCTGGCGGGGTCAATATCTACCCGGCAGAGATTGAAGCAGAACTTCATGCCATGCCGGGGGTTGCTGATTGCGCTGTCTTTGGTGTGCCGGATGCGGAGTATGGCGAAGCGTTGATGGCAATTGTGCAGCAAGAGCCCTCAGGCGATCTTACGGCAGATGAAATCATCGCCCACCTGAAGAACCGGTTGGCCGGGTTCAAGGTGCCGCGCCGGATCGAGTTCAAATCTGAGCTGCCGCGCGACGACACCGGCAAGATTTACAAGCGCAAACTCCGAGATCCCTTTTGGGAAGCTGTGCCGAACGTCCGCAAAAAGGCAGCCAGCTGAGCCGCAAATTTACACCCAATCAAGACAGCCGCTAATTCAGCGGAATAGTGAAAGAATCGGAAATGGATTTTACCCTTTCAGAAGAACAGACCGCACTCCAGGAAACAGTGCGCCGGTTTGCCCAGATGGAATTGCCGGACATAGCGCGTGAGGTTGAAGAAACGGATGAGTCGCCCGGACCGGATGTCATGCACCGGTTCGCTGAGCTGGGGCTTCTGGGGGTCAACCTTCCAGAAGCCTATGGCGGCGGTGGTATGAGCCATTTCGAAGCGGTTCTGGTGCTGGAAGAAGTCGCCAAAGTCTCCATTGGCGTTGCTTTTCCGATCTTTGAATCCTGCTTCGGCCCGGCACTTGCGATCGCGAATTTTGCCCCGGAAGCCATGCGCCAGACAATACTGCCGAAAGTCTGTTCCGGCGACATGATCGTTGCAGTTTCCATGTCCGAGCCGGGCGCGGGATCAGCGCTGACCGATCTCACCACCAAGGCTCGGGTCGAGGGCGATAGGGTGATCGTCAATGGTCAAAAGCGCTGGTGCTCCGGTGCCGGCCACTCGGATGCCTATGTTGTCTATTGCCGTATGTCAGACGATCCCGGAGCGAAGGGCATCGGGGCTGTTCTGGTTGAAAAGGGGGCCGATGGCTTTACCTTCGGCAAGCGGGAGCACCATATGGGCTTTCGCGGTGTGCACAGCGCAGACATGTATTTTGACGATGTCAGCGTTCCGGCCGAAAACATCATTGTCCCGGCAGGCGGGTTCCGGAAGCTCATGGAGGCCTTCGATCTGGAACGCTGCGGAAACACCACCATGAGCCTTGCGTGTGCGCAGTCGGCTTTCGACTACGTGCTGAATTATGTTCAGGAGCGGGAGCAGTTCGGCAAACCGATCATCGATTTCCAGGCGGTTCAGCTGCAAATCGCCGATATGAAGATGAAACTGGATGCAGCGCGCCTGCTGCTCTACCGGGCTGTCGTGAATGCTGAAAGCGGTCTGCCCTCGGTTGGGGAAAGCTCGATTGCCAAGTGTTTTGCCAATGAGATGACCCGCGAAGTCACCGGCAAGGCCATGCAGCTGATGGGCGGTTATGGGTATTCACGCGAATATCCGATGGAACAAAAGATGCGGGACAGCTGGGGCTGGGGCATTGCCGGCGGGTCCATCGACATTCAGAAAACCAACATTGCAAGTGCCCTCGTCGGCCGCCGGTTCAACCAGCGGGCCAAGTAAGAGGCGGCGCGCAATACTGTCCCCTCGACACTCCCTGCGCACATAATCGGAGTGTTTCTTGCCCGGACGTTTGAAAAGCGTCCGGGTCTTTTCTTGCCAAATGCCCATTCTGCCGGGTTGAATGGGGCAGAATTCAGTTGATCCGGAGTGCCCTGCAATGAAGATCCGGCCCGCCGCCCCAGACGATGTATCGGCTGTTCGTGCCAGTGCGGATGAGGCCTACGCACCCTACATCGCGGCTATTGGCCGGAAGCCGGCGCCCATGGTTGCTGATTTTGTGGCGCAGATCGGCGCAGGGCAGGTTCATGTTGCAGAAGATGAGACCGGCAGTTTCCTGGGCTTCATCGTCTATTTCCCAAATGCGGATCACATGTTCCTGGAGAATGTCGCTGTTGTCTCCGCCGCCGCCGGACGGGGTATCGGCAAGGCTTTGATATCCCACTGCGAGGCGGAAGCCCGTTCGCTCGGTCTTTCCGCCATCCGCCTTTACACAAATGAAAAGATGACCGCCAATCTCAGCATCTATCCGAGACTCGGCTACACGGAGACCGGCCGCCGAACGGAGGACGGTTTCAACCGCGTCTATTTTGAAAAAACCATCATCTGAAAAACTTTTGCCGTCCCGGCCTTGTGCCGGGACCAAATACATCTAGGCCTCGGCTCAAGGCCAGGGCAGCGCCTTTTGTCGATCAGAACATCAGACTTGGCAGGCCGAGTGACAGGATCGGGAAGGCCAGAAGGGCCAGCAAGACGACAATGTCGAGCACCAGAAACTTCATGATCCCGAAAAAGATCGTGTGAACCTGTATTTCCCGTCCAACCACCGAATTGATGACGAAGACATTTAGGCCGACCGGCGGTGTGATCAGGCCGATTTCCAGCAGTTTGACGACGATGACACCGAACCAGATGAGATCAAACCCCATGCCTTCAATGAGCGGGACCGTGAAGGGTAGGGTCAAAAGCATGGTGCCGATCGGATCCAGGAACATGCCCATCACCAGGTAAATCGCGACAATGCACAACAGGATCATCCAGGTTTCCAGGCCTGAAGACGACACGATATCGACCAGTCCGCCTGTCACACCGGTCAGGGAGACGAAGGAAACGAAGATCTTTGCGCCGACCGCAATGAAGAACAACGACCCGGTCTGATAGGCGGTCTCGCGCATCGACAGGACGAAATCCGCCCACCGCAACCGGCCTGAAAGTGTTCCGTAGATCAACACGAATGACAGACTGACGGCAGCTGCTTCCGTGGCGGTGAAGATGCCGCCATAGATCCCGCCAATGATGATGATCATGAGCGTGGCGGCCGGCCAGGCTTTAATCGCGGCCGTAAACCGGTCGTCTCCAGTAATCTCGCCTTTGGGGACGGGGGCCGCTTCCGGCCGGAGTTTTACCCAGACCAGCACGGTGATGATGAACCCGGCAAGGCTCAAGAGGCCAGGTACCACACCGGCCATGAACAGCCGGCTGATAGATGTCTCGGTGAAGGTGCCGTATAGGATGAACAAAACGCTCGGCGGGATGAGGGCGCCGAGTGTCCCGCCCGCGGCGACACTGGCGCTTGCCAACTGCTTGTCGTAGCCGTAGCGCAACATCTCCGGCACACATATCCGGCCCATGGAGGAGGCACAGGCAACGCTGGATCCCGTGATCGCCGAAAAACCGCCGCAGCCGATCAGTGAGGCAACGGCCAACCCTCCGGGGAGGCGGGACATCCAAACCCGTACTGCGTCATAAATATCCGTTGTAATGCGCGTATGATAGGCGATGTGACCAGCTGCAATGAACAGCGGCACCATCGACAGGGAATACGAGTGAATGAACTCAAAGGCGTTGGACTCAATCAGCGCCATCGCCGGGCGCAGGCCACGGTCGAAATTGAACTCAGAGCCGGGGCGCCAGGCATATGTGACCAATGCGCAGATGGAGGAAACGCTGACCAGCGTAAATCCTATTGGAACGCGCAGGATAAGCAGTGTGAGCGCTGCCACAAAGCCGAAGATACCAATTGTTGAGGGGTCCACTAGAGTGTCTCTCGTTCGGGGTGATTTGTGAACGAGGTGGCCGCCGGTAGGAAATCAGGCAGCCTCCTCCCAGCTTGGATCGTGTGTCTTGTTGGAGTTTCCCCCACCGCCGGAGCCGATGGCGGTCCAAACGTCTTGAAGAAACAAGACAGTCAGGCGGATGAAAAACAGGGCGTAGCCTGCAAAGAAGGCGACCCGCCCCGGCCATTCAGGGACTTCCAAAATGCCGAAGAAATAGTTGCCGCTTTCGATCGCGTGGATCATGGCAAGATATCCGGCATAGGTGATCGGGATCACCGCGCACAGTCCGATTATCGCCGCGAGTACATTGAGCCAGACTTGGGCAGCTTTCGGCAGCAGGTCCGTTATCACTTCGACGGCAATAAAGCCGCGATCGGCCGCCACATAGGCCAGTGGCAGGATCAAGGCGCCGATCATCAGGTCTCCGACAATCACGACTTCATCCGGGATTTGCATTCCGGCAAAGGTGCGCAGGACAATGCCGAGCGTGATGTAAACGCACATGCCCAAAATGGCGACAGCGGCAATTGCTATGAACGCTGTTTCCAGTCCCGCCAGAAGTCTCAAGGGGGAGGAGAACCGGCCCCGCCCGCTGCCAGGCGGAACCGGTTTGCCGGGCGTTATCTTGCCCATGGATAGCCTTTGGTGTTCAGCTCATCCGCATACTTGCCGACGAGAACGGTATACTGGTCCCAGATCGCCTGGCCGTCATACCCTCTTTCCGTCATGTCGGAGATCCATTCCTGGACATATTTGTCCGTCATGGCGAGTAACTTCGCGCGTTCAGCCTCGTCCAACGAAACCACGGGCACCTGGCGGCCGATTTCGCCGCTCGCAAGCCCGGCTTTCACGTCGTTGATGGTGTCGATTTGAATGCGGGCGAACTCGTCGATCATCTGGGACCCGGCAGTCATGATCGCGTTCTGATACTCCGCAGGCAGGTCTTCCCAGACATCCTTGTTCATCACCAGGGCAAAGCCGCCGACCTGGCCCCAGTTGGCTTCGGTGATGTAATCAACGATCTCATAATGCCGGAACGCGCGGTTGGTGTAGTAGTAACCGGCAGCGCAGTCGACCAAGCCGGAATCCAGTGCCTGATACACCTTGTCGAAGGTCATGTTGACGACATTGGCGCCAAGTTCATTGAGCGCCTTGCCGACTGTTCCGGTTGCCCGAACGGTGAGGCCTTTGAAGTCGTCAGCCGTTTCGATCTTATGATCGCCGGTGCACTCAAACTGGGTGCCGGTGGAGGTGAAATTGCTGAGGAAGACGACGTTTTCCTTGGCCAGAAAGTCCTTAAGCTGTTCGTTCGTGGTCATCAGCTCGTGCATCGCCCGTAGGCCGACCCAAGTATCAGACGAGGAGATGGGCAAGTCGCCGATTGCAAGGCCTTGAAGCTGCTTTGGCGAATAGGGAGCAATGACGGTTCCCATGTCGGCCGCGCCTGCGGCGACGCCGTTCAGCACGGCTGACCATTTCAGGAGCGCGCCGCCCCAATGAACGTCAAAGGTCAGCTGACCTTCCGTCATGCGGCTCGCTTCATCCAGGAAATACTGCAAGGCTTTGGCTCTGGCGCCCCGGTTTGGGCCGGCTTCGGAATAGCGCAGCATGGTTTCGGCGGATGACACGCCTGCCATGGCGATGGTTAAGCCCAGACCCAAAAGGGCCGACTTCATGGAAATCATGTTTATCTCCTCCCGTGTTCGGATCAGGCCAACCAGCTGCCGATCCATGCGGCCTGCGTATGTTCGCCGCGTTTCGCTCCCTCACCACTCAATACATTTGGTTTATTATTATAAGTATACGAATTATACGCATATAATATAATTGCGCAAGTACGACGACAGTCCGCCGGAGCGCGGCTGTTCAGCGTGATGGGTTAGATTGCGCTGCTGTTCTTCAGAACCGACGCGTCTTCGCCGGTCACTCCCCAGTCCTGCAGCACCGACTCGTTATGTTCGCCGATTAGTGGCGGCCGGGACGGCAACGTGGTTTTGGCGTTCTGAAAACGCGGAGCAGGGGCCGGTTGAACGATGCCGTCACGTTCCACGAAGGTCTCCCGCATCACATTGTGTGCATGAGCCGGAGCTTCTTCCAGGTCCAGAATGGGCGCGAAACAAATGTCCGTTCCTTCAAAAAGCTGACACCAATGATCGCGTGAGTTTGCGCCGATGATGCTTCCAAACCGGCGCCGGATGTTCGGCCATTGGCGGCTATCATGGCGGTCGCCGATGTCCGATGCGTCAAGCTTCAGCAAGTTCAGGAACAGTTGCCAGAACTTTTCCTCAATCGGTGCGATCGACACCCATTTGCCGTCGGAACATTTGTAAACACCGTAGTAGGGCGCCGTGCCGTCCAACCGGTTGCTGGCCCGGCGGTTTTGCCATCGATTGTTGGCGAGCCACATATACACCGGCGCCATCAAAGCGGCAGTTCCGTCCGAAATAGCAGCATCAATCACATCGCCTTCGCCGGTTTTTTGAGCGCGCATCAAGGCGCACACAATGCCAAAGGCCAGGAACATGCCGCCGCCGCCATAATCTCCGAGGAGATTGAGCGGTGGCACCGGATCGCGTCCGTCTTCACCGAAGGACCAAAGGGCCCCGGACAACGAGATGTAATTCATGTCGTGACCGGCCGCATGCGCCAAAGGGCCGGTTTGGCCCCAGCCGGTCATGCGGGCGTAAACAAGCGCCGGGTTGCGGGCAAGACACACGTCCGGGCCAAGACCCAGCCGCTCCATAATGCCCGGGCGAAAGCCTTCCACAACAGCATCTGCCTTTTCGATCAGCTTGAGCGCGGTTTCAACGGCTGCAGGATCCTTCAGATCAAGCGTTATGGATTTGCGGCCACGGGCAACACTGTTTTTTCTCTGTTCGTCAATGCCTTCAATGTCGGGAGCCCCGGTTGGTTTCCGGTCGATCCGCAGGATCTCGGCCCCCATATCGGCAAGCATCATGCAGCCGTAGGGGCCGGGCCCAATACCGGCAAATTCAACGATCTTCACACCGTGAAGTGGCCCCATTCCAAGTCCTCCCAGACTTTCTTATCGCCGCGCTCATACGGCATCTTTGTTCAGGGTTTCAAGCAGGTTCTGCCGGACCGCTTGCAGGTTCGATAGCAAAACGTGAATGCTGGTTTCCGGCAAGCCCTTGAATGACGCGCCATCGACCTCCGCGCTGCATTCATCCATGATTTTTTCCAAAGGCCGGGCCTCGTCCGTGAGACAAACCCGCTTCGCGCGCCGGTCGATTGGATCGGCTCGGCGCTCGACAAGACCGCGGGCTTCCAATCGGTCGACAAGACCGCCGACTGTCACCGTGCCAACATCCATGCGGCGCGCGATGTCCGACTGGGTCAGCTTGTCTTCGGCAAGCAGGTGCAAGAGCACGCGTGCCTGGGACATTGTCAGCCCATAAGGCGCAATGAGGCGATCGAACAGAAGGCCGCGGAACCGGGCAATGTCCTGAAAGATCGATTTGCAGGCCGCGAGCGTTGCATCCATTTCGCGTCCTCCCTCTTTGTTATCCCAGTTCGACGCATCCATTGTTCAACACCACCGTATCGCGCTCCAGAACCTTTGACCGGAAAGAGATAACATTGCCATCCCCCCACATCTCGGTCCGGATGGTCTCGCCTGGATAGACCGGGCTTGAAAACCGCAATTTCAAGGATTTCAGCCGGGCCGTGTCATATCCGCAGAAGCTGCGCAGAACCGCATGTCCGGCGATGCCCAAAGTGCAAAGGCCATGGAGGATAGGCGCTTTGAACCCCGCTGCGGCGGCCACCTTCGGGTCGGCATGCAGGGGATTGGGGTCGCCGGACAAGCGGTAAAGCAGCGCTGCATGTGGCCTTGTAGGGAGGTCACACACTGCGCAAGGGTCGCGTTTGGGCACTTCGTGCGGTTGCGGTTGTGGGCCTGATGCCCCGCCAAATCCACCATCCCCGCGCGCAAAGGTGGTTGACGATAAGGTGGCGAGCTTGTCGCCGGTGTTTTTGTCAACGAGATCACGTTCAGAATAGATCAGCGTGCCCTTGTCCGCCCCCTTGTCGAGAATGCGGGTGATGCGAGTGCGTGCTGTGACAGTCGCCGATTTCGGGAGTGGTTTGTGCCAGCGAATGCCTTGTTCACCATGCAGGATTTTCCGCCAGTCAATGCCCGTCTCGGGATCGCGCAACCAGAAACCTGGACCGGCCAGTACAACGGCCAGGGTCGGTACAGCCTTGAAATCGGCTTCCTCGAAAACGAAGGGCAGTTGCCCCTCGTCGACCGGGTCATGGCCATATCCGACGCCAAGGGCATAGATGATGCTGTCCTTGATTGAGTAGGTTTGTTCAACCTCCTCAAAGGGCCAGGCCATCAGCTTGTCATAGTCGATGGCCATCAGACCGGATCCCAGCAAAACACGTCAGCTGAGCGCTCAAGGGGCACAAGTGTGCTGGAAAAAGCCGGGAATGCGTGTTCGAGAATGGATTCCGGCGTCCAGCCGTCAGGACGCGCCATGGACCGGATCGGCCGCGGTTGGCTGAGCAGCATGACCTCGCTGCCCCGGGAAACGAACACCTGGCCGCTAACGTTCTGGGCGGCATCTGAGGCAAGAGCTGCAACGAGCGGTGCAACCTTTGCCGGGGTCATGCTCTTCAGGCGCTCAACCCGGATGCGCTCTTCTTCGGACTTGATCGGGATCGTGCCGATCAGGCGGCTCCAGGCAAAAGGCCCAATCGCGTTGGATGTCACATTGTAGCGCGCCATGTCGAGCGCGATAGAGCGTGACAAGCCGACCATACCGAGTTTTGCGGCGGCATAGTTGGCCTGACCGAAGTTGCCGATCAATCCGGACGTGGATGTCATGTGAATCATGCGGCCGGATTGCTGCTCCCGGAACACGGTCGCGGCGGCGCGGCTCACATTGTAGGCGCCTTTCAAGTGGACGGCGATCACCTGATCCCACTCGTCTTCCGTCATCTTGTGAAAGATCGCGTCCCGGACGATGCCGGCATTGTTGACCACGATATCGAGCTTGCCGAAGGTTTCGATTGCCTGATCCACCATGCCTTGGGCAGCTGCTGAATCCGTGACACTGTCAAAGTTCGCAACAGCCTTGCCGCCAGCGGCAGTAATTTCGTTGACGACCTCGGTGGCCGGGAGCGCATCCTCGCCCTCACCACCGCCAGTTCCGCCGAGGTCATTGACGACAACGCAGGCACCCTTTTGAGCCATTAAAAGAGCAATCTCGCGGCCAACACCGCGGCCCGCACCGGTGACAATTGCAACTTTTCCATCCAGCAAAGCTTTGTCAGACATTCCCATCCCTCAGTATTTTGGCCTCAAAATCGGGCAATTGCGGCGCGTAAGAAGATATGCCGCCAAAATTGTATCGCAGATTAATAATACGCTTGCGAATAATAATCAAGACATATAATATCCGGCTGGAAGGCAATGCTTCGGACTGTGGCTATCCTGGATCGTTGCGAAGGCCGGAGCTGTGAGAGCGGGAGAAATCATGACCCTTGCCGAGACATCGGGGCCAATAGGGGAGTTCAACAAGCATGTCGGGTTTGAGCTGACCGAATGGCAGCGCAATCATGCGTGTGTCGAGGTCGAGATCGACAGCTACCATACCAATGTCATGGGCGTGACCCATGGCGGTGTTTTGGTGAGTGCGCTTGATTTTGCATGTGGTATGGCCGGCTGTTATCGCCCGCCTCCGGAGCCGCGTTTTTATTGCATGACATTGACATTAAACACGAATTTCATCGCGCCAATGCGCAAAGGGTTGCTGCGGGCGCACGGCCGCCGGGTTGGCGGAGGACGGTCCGTGTTTTTTGCCGAAGGAGAAATAGTGCTGCCGGACGGCACTCTGATCGCCACCGCATCGGGCGCGTTCAAGCTGTTTGACCGGAAGCCGAAAACATAAGCGCTAAAAGGCGCGGGAGGAGGAGCATCATGGATTTGGGAATTCTGGCCTTTGGCGGCTACTTGCCGCAAAGCCGGTTGCAACGTGCTGAGATCAGCAAGATGCACGGCTGGTACAATCCGGGCTTGAAGGGATTGGCGAAGGGCGAGCGTACCATCGCCAATTGGGATGAAGACGCCATCACCATGGCGGTCGAAGCGTCCAGGGACTGCCTGGCCGGGCTCGATCGTTCCGAGATTTCTGCAGTCTTTATGGCGTCGACCAGCTTTCCGTTCGATGACCGGCAGAATGCCGGGGTGGTTGCCGACGCGCTGAACCTCAAAAGCCAACTGATGACTCTCGATCTGGCAGCCTCTCAGCGCGCGGGCAGTTCCGGATTGTCGGTTGCCTTGCAAGCGGCCTCTGGTGCCGAGGGACCAATTCTGTTTGCCGCCTCCGAACAACGTAAAACCAAGGCCGCGAGCCCGCAGGAAATGACTTATGGCGATGGTGCCGCGGCGGTTCTGGTTGGCAAAGGCGAAGTGATTGCGAAATTCATCGGGTCCCACACCGTATTTGCCGACTTTGTCGATCATTTCCGGGGATCCGGTCACGCGTATGACTATGCCTGGGAGGAGCGCTGGCTGCGGGATGAAGGCTATTTGAAAATTGTGCCTGACGCGATCAAAGCAGTGCTTGATAAAACAGGCATTACGGCAAGCGATATCACCACGTTCTGTTTCCCGGCCGCCATGAAGCGGGTCGCAAGCATGCTCGCAAAGAAGGCGGGCCTTGCGGACGAGGCCGTTGCCGACAATCTCCAAGCGACTTGCGGGGAAGCGGGGGCCGCCCATCCTGTCATAATGCTGGTGCACGCTTTGGAAACCGCAAGACCGGGCGACAAAATCCTTGTGACCGGCTTTGGCCAGGGGTGCGATGCTTTGATCTTCGAAGCGACGGACGCCATCGAAAAGCTTGCACCGAGAACCGCTGTTTCCGGCCATCTGGCCCGCCGCCGGGCGGACACCAACTACGCCCGCTTTCTCACCGTCAACGGCCTGGTCACGATGGAAGAAGGCATAAGGGCGGAGGTCGACAAACAGACCGGCCTGTCCACCCACTATCGAAACAGAGACATGGCTCAGCGCATGATCGGAGGGGGTTGCACCGAATGCGGCACACTGCAGTTCCCCAAAAGCAATGTTTGCGTCAATCCGAATTGTGGTGCCATCGGCACGCAGGAAGACCACCCGTTTGCCGACAAGAAGGCGCGGCTGAATTCCTTTACGGCCGACCGGCTGACCTTCTCTCCGGACCCGCCCGCCTATTACGGCATGATCCAGTTCGAGGACGGCGGCCGGTTGATGGCCGACTTCACCGACATTGATCCGGACCAGGAACTGGCCGTCGGCATGTCCATGAAGCTGATGTTCCGGGTGAAGGACTACGACAAGAATCGTGGTTTCCGCCGGTACTTCTGGAAGGCAACGCCAGACAATGATGATCAGGTCAGCGCGCCCGCCGAAGCGGCCGAATAGGGAGGAAAAAACATGGCATCTGGAATTAGAGATAAGGTCGCCATTCTCGGCATGGGCTGTTCGCAGTTTGGCGAGCGCTGGAGCGACAATGCTGAAGATCTGATGATCGAAGCGTTCACCGAGGCCCTCGCCGACGCAGGCATTGAGAAAAACCAGATCGATGCCGCCTGGCTCGGGACGGCCATTGAGGAGCAGCATGTCGGCAAGTCCGCCGTGCCCCTGTCGATGGCGCTGCGTTTGCCGAACATTCCGGTCACGCGCGTTGAAAACTACTGTGCCTCCGGCTCGGAGGCTTTCCGGGGTGCCGTTTATGCTGTCGCAGCCGGGGCGGCCGACATCGCGCTGGCTCTTGGTGTCGAGAAGCTGAAGGATACTGGTTACGGCGGTTTGCCTCAGCGCAACCGCGGCTCGGTGAATGATCTTTTCTGGGCGAACGTGTCCGCGCCTGGATCCTTCGCACAGCTCGCATCTGCCTATCGCGCCAAACACGGCATTGACGCCGGTGATCTGAAACGCGCGATGGCGCATATCTCTGTCAAAAGCCACGACAATGGCGCACGCAATCCCAAGGCCCACCTGCGCAACCGGATTGATGAAGACAAGGTGCTGAATGCCCCGATGATCGCTGAGCCGCTGGGCCTGTTCGATTGCTGTGGTGTGTCTGACGGCTCGGCTTGCGCCATAGTGACGACACCGGAAATCGCCAAGTCGCTGGGCAAACATGACCTCATTACCGTGAAGGCCTTGCAACTGGCTGCCTCCAACGGACTGGAAGCGCAGCACAATTCCTGGGACGGCAGCCATTTCGTGACGACGCGCAAATGCGCCGAGCGGGCTTACAAGGAAGCCGGTATCACCAACCCGCGCGATCAGATCAGCCTGTTTGAAGTGCATGACTGCTTTTCGATCACCGAGCTGGTGACCATGGAAGACCTTTTCATCTCACCGGAAGGCAGGGCTGTGAAGGACATCATGGACGGTTTTTATGATGCCGACGGCAAGGTCCCCTGCCAGATCGATGGCGGCCTTAAATGCTTTGGCCACCCGATCGGAGCGTCGGGTCTCCGGATGATTTACGAAATGTATCTGCAGCTTCAGGGCCGGGCGGGCGACCGCCAGCGGAAGGAAGAACCTGTTTTTGGCATGACGCACAATCTGGGTGGTTTCCCGCACCAGAACGTCTGCTCTTTGGCGATCGTGGGAAAGATGGGGGCTTAAGCGCCGCCATCGCAATGGCAGGGCCCGGTGACTGATACCTAGCCGGGCCTTGTCACAGCAGTTCGGCAAGAGGAGCCGGCTGCAAAAGCATCCTGGGGAGGAGCAATGAGCGATTTACTTGTAAAGCGGGACAACGGTGTGCTGAGCCTGACCCTCAATCGTCCGGACCGGTTGAACGCCCTGTCAACGGACATGCGCGAGGGCATCTTGTCGGAGCTTCTTTCAGAGCTGCATGCTCCGAGTGTGCGCGCTGTTTTGATGACGGGGTCCGGCCGTGGCTTTTGCAGCGGTGCCGATCTCGATCTCGAGACAATCCTGGCGCGCCGTCAACATATCGAGACGCAGATCCTCGGCGGCATCAATCGGGTGGTGCAGGCCTTGCGCGACCTGCCGGTTCCGGTCATTTCGGCTGTCAATGGCCCAGCTGCCGGTGCCGGGTTTTCCATTGTCCTGGCGTCCGACATCGTCATTGCAGCCCAATCCGCGAAGTTTCACCTTTCTTTTGCCCGGATCGGCGCGGTCCTGGACGGCGGTGCATCGTCGCTCCTGACCCACCGGATTGGTGCGTCGCGCACCACGGCGCTGGCGATGCTTGGCGGGTCGATGGACTCGGAAACAGCTAAAGACTGGGGCCTGGTGCATGAGGTTACGGAAGATGACAGCCTTCTTGACACCGCAACCGAACTCGCACAACGCCTGGCTTCCGGTCCGACGGTTGCGCTTGGATTGATCAAGCGCGAGATCGCAGCCGCGCAATCAGCATCCCTCGATGAGTCCCTGCGCCTGGAAGCAGCCTGCCAAAGCAAGGCCTTCAACACTCAGGATTTCGAAGAAGGCGTCCGCGCTTTTGGTGAAAACCGCAAACCCAATTTTCTGGGCCACTAAAACGGGAAGAGTACCGAGTTCATGCCAAAGACATTGATTTGCGGGCCGCGGTGCATGGCTCAATCTGATGTAAAACTCCTTGCCCGAAGAGCGGCGAGCGGTTTCCTGAAAGCCGGCGTCACGGAAGGCGGGACAGTCGCCACAATGATGCGGAATGATTTTCCGCTGGTGGCGATGGATCTGGCGGCCGCTCTTGTGAAAGCAGCAGCCGTTCCGGTCAACTGGCGTTTCACGGCTGAGGAAGCCGCCTATATTCTGAAGGACTGCAAGGCCAAGGTTTTTGTCATTCACGCGGATCTCTGGAACCAGATCGGCCCGGACCTTCCGGCTGATGTCATTGACCAGCTTCAGATCGTCATTGTGCCGACCCCGGCCGACATCGTTGAGAGCTATGGCCTCTCAGCAGATGCCTGTGCTGTGCCGGAGGGGTTCCCGGTCTGGGAAGACTGGCTCGCAGACCAGTCTGTCTGGGACGGACCGGACGCCCATGGTCAGGCTGCGATGATCTACACCTCCGGGACCACCGGACACCCCAAGGGCGTGCGCAGGCTGACAAATCCCACCTTGGTCAGCACCGGGTACAACAGGATTTTTTCCGAACATTGCCGGACCCTGATGGTGGCTCCGATGTATCACTCAGCCCCGAACCGGTTTGCCATGTTGACCGTTGATGTGGGTGGCGATCTTGTTTTAGTTCCGCGATTCGATCCGGAAAAGATCCTTCAGATCATTGAGGAGCACCAGATCACCACGGCCTTCATGGTACCGACCATGTTCATCCGGCTCTTGAAACTGCCAGCTGCGGTGCGCCGGCAATATGATACATCCTCCCTGCGGCACATTGTGGCCGCCGGCGCACCGTTCCCGCCGGACATCAAACGTGCGATGATCGATTGGTGGGGACCCGTGATCTTTGAGTATTACGGCGGCACCGAAACCGGTGCGGTGACGTTGTGTTCCAGCGAAGAGGCACTTCAAAAGCCGGGCACGGTGGGCCGCGCCGTTGAGGACGCGACCATCAAGATCTTTGCCGAAGATGGGTCGGAGTGCCCGCCGAATGTGCCAGGCGAAATCTATTGCCGTCTGTATTCCTTTCCGGACTTTGTCTACGAGGGTCGACCTGATGATCGGGCCGCTGTTGAGCGGGACGGGCTCTTCACCGTTGGCGACATTGGCTACCTCGACGACGACGGCTATCTGTTCATCTCCGACCGCAAGCGCGACATGATCATCTCCGGCGGGGTTAATATTTATCCGGCGGAGATCGAGGCCGCCATGTTCGGCCATGATCAGGTCCATGATTGTGCGGTTTTTGGAATTCCGGATTCTGAGCTTGGCGAAGCCATCGCTGTTGCCATTCAGCCGGAACTGGACACGACCATCGATACCGGTCAATTGCAGGACTACCTCCGGTCCCGGATTGCCAGCTACATGATCCCACGTAAGATCCTGATCAAGGACAGCTTGCCGCGGGACGACAATGGCAAAATTTTCAAGCGCAAGCTGCGGGATGCTTTTTGGGCCGATGCCGGCCGGCGGATTTGAATAAGGAACATTTTATGGCCGATGTATTGCCCTCCACCAACGCCACCCTCGATGTTCTCCTGAAGCCTCAATCCGTTGCAATCATCGGGGCGTCGGATGATGCAACCAGGATTGGCGGGCGGCCGGTTTCCAGCACGATTGCTGGCGGGTTCAAGGGTCGGATCTATCCTGTCAACCCGAAGCGGCCAACGGTTCAGGGGCTCAAGGCATATCCATCAATTACCGACGTGCCCGAAGCGGTAGATTGCGCGATTGTTGCAGTGCCCGCGCCTCTCGTTGAAAAGACGGTTGCGGACTGCGCCGCCATGGGCGCAAAGTCCACGATCATCTTCAGCTCCGGTTTTGCAGAACTCGGAGCGGAAGGCGCCGAAGCTCAGCAACGGATCGCGGAAGCGGCGCAGAAAACCGGGATGCGGCTGATTGGCCCGAATTGCATCGGAGCGTTCAGCGTCAGTGCCGGCTGGTTCGGCACGTTTTCCAGTGTTCAGGCCAGCTTGCGTCTCGCTCCGGGGAAAACGGCGATCGTCAGCCAAAGCGGCGCTTATGGGGCTCACATGTTCTATATGGCGCAGCGGCGCGGTGTTGCGACGGACCTTTGGGTAACCACCGGTAATGAATCGGACATCGATGTGGCTGAAATCATTGCCTACTATGCGGATCATCCGGATGTCTCAACCATCATGGCGTACACCGAAGGCGTGAAGGACCGGGACCGCATGTGTGCGGCCCTTGATCTGGCCCGCACCGAGAAGAAGCCGGTGATCATGATCAAGGTCGGCGATACGGATGTGGGCGCAGAAGCTGCGGCCACACACACGGCCAGTCTCGCTGGTGATGATGCGATTTATGATGCCCTTTTCAAACAATACGGCGTTTACCGGGCGCACAGCTGCCAGGAAATGGTCGATGTTGCCTATGCCTGTCAAACAGGGCTTTTCCCGAAGGGCCGGAAGATGGCCATTCAGACCGTCTCGGGCGGCATTGGCATTCAGATGGCTGATGATTCTGTCAAAAACGGTTTGGACGTTCCGGCGATGCCGGAGGCCTTACAGCGAAAATTGCTGGGACTGATTCCATACGCAGGTGTGCGCAATCCGATCGACATAACCGGGCAGGTGCTTAACCAGCCGGAAGTCATCGGTCAGGGCATTGACCTGTCGATCCGTGAGAGCGGCTGTGATGCCTATGCAATGTATCTCGCGAGCGCCCCACAGGCGCCGGGGCTCAAAGACTTCTGCCTTCAAACATTCAAGGATCTGCGGGAAAAACACCCTGAAACACCGATGGCGCTCAGCATGATCGCCACACCTGAAATCATTGCCGAGTACGAAGCGCTCAACATTGGCTGTTACGAGGATCCGGTGATGGCGATCCGCTCAATGGCCGCTCTTGCCCAGTTTCATGAGACCTTTGAACGCGGCCAATCGGATGCGCCGTCGGACCTTCCAGCGGAGGCAGACAAAGTGCCGGACAAACTGGTGTCGGAAGCCGGGGCAAAAGCCATTCTGGCAAGCGCTGGCATCCCGGTGACGCGTGACTTCCTGACGGTAAGTGCCGAGGAAGCGGTCAAGGCGTGGCACACGATTGGCGGCCCCGTGGTCCTGAAGATCGCCTCGCCGGATATCCTGCACAAAACCGAGATCGGCGGCGTTTTGATTGGCCTAAATAATGAACAGGTCATCACCGAAGGTTTCGAGACGATTCTGAACCGGGCGCGAGACACTCAGCCAAATGCCACTATCGAGGGTGTGCTCGTCTGTGAAATGGTCTCAGGCGGTGTCGAAACGGTTCTTGGGGTGACGAACGACCCGGCGCTCGGGCCAGCGGTGATGTTCGGTCTTGGTGGCGTTTTCGTTGAAGTGATGAAGGACGTGACTTTCCGCCTTGCCCCATTTGGCGTTGATGAAGCGCATCGCATGATCGGCGAGATTAAGGGACGGGCGATGCTGGATGGTGTGCGCGGCGCACCGCCTGCGGACATTAAGGCCTTGGCGGAAGCTCTGTCCCGGCTGTCGGTCTTTGCCGCCGAAAATGCAGACCGCTTGGAATCAATCGACATCAATCCGTTTGTGGTTCTGCCGGACGGCGCCGTTGCCTTGGACGCGGTTATTGTTCCCAAAGCCACAGGGTCTGTCGGCGATCCGGCGGTAAAGTGACATGCGGGCATTCAAGGGACTGCGTGTCATTGACTTTACCCGTGCGTTGTCAGGGCCGATGGCAGCGCAAATGCTGGCGTTGCTCGATGCAGATGTCATCAAGGTCGAGCCGCCCGGCGACGGAGACCAGCTGCGCGGGGTGCTGGCCAGTCCTGAAATGGCGGAAAAACGCCTCTCGCCTGCATTCCTAACCGGCAATCTTCGAAAGCGCAGCCTTGCCCTTGATCTAAAATCGGAGCTTGGACGGGAAGCTGCCAAAAGGCTGGTTTGTGGCGCGGATGTTGTGATTGAAAACTTTGTTCCGGGAACAGCGAAAAAACTTGGCATCGACTACGAGACGGTTCGAAAAGCCACCTCGGATGTCATCTATTGTTCCATCAGCGGGTATGGTCAAACCGGTCCAAGAGCGTCGGAAAAAGCTTATGATTCTGCGATACAGGCAGATTCTGGAATGATGTCGTTGACCGGATTCCCGGAGACAGGGCCGACCCGGGTCGGCTTTATGCTTGTAGACGTCACAACTGGCGTTTCGGCGGCCTATGCCATAGCCGCAGCGCTCTACCGCCGCGCCATGACCGGCAAAGGCCAGTTTCTGGACGTTGCCATGTATGACACGGCCCTTCAGCTGATGTGCTGCCAAGGGGCGGACTATCTGGTTCGAGGGCACCTTCCGCCGCTGATGGGCAATGAATCCCCGATGACTCAACCGACTGCCGGGACCTTCGAAACATCGGACGGCATGATCCTGCTTGCCACCTTGACCTCAGATCAGCAGCAAGGGGCGTTCAAGGCGCTCGGTCTTGCAGAGCTGTTGGAGGACCCGCGTTTCTCCTCTGAGCATGCCCGCCACAAACATCTTGAAGAAGGCCGGGAGCTGATCCGCCCGGTTCTGCGAGGCCGACCTACCCAGGAATGGCTGCAAATCCTGAAGGCGCATGGCGTTCCCGTTCAAGCCGTTCGTGATTTGGGTCAGGCACTGTCCGACCCGCAGCTTGACCATCGCGGCCTGCTTGTGGAGGCAGGGAAACTTGACGACGCATCAGACCCCGTCACTTTACTCGGTGCACCATTCGTGGCGAACGAGGACGGGCCACACCAAAAGGCAGAGCCGCCGTTTCAGGTTGGACAGCACAGTCGCGAAATTCTGGAAGAACTTGGCTTCTCTGCGTCAGAAATCACAAGATGTCTGGAATCAGCTCCGTAAGTTTACCCTCGACCAACTGACGATTGTTCGCATGTACATATTTTGCTATGGATCGCGCGCCGTTAAGGCAGGAATAAAGACTTTGACCGGACCGATCGCAAAAGGGGGTGACGTAGATCCTCTGATGAAATCGAGTTTGGCAAACCTGAAATTGGACACATATGCACGACCTGGATCGCAAGCTCGGTACTTTGTTCAGCGACATTGCCCGTTTTCGCCGGATTCTGTTTGATCAGCTGGCAACCGAGTACGACCTGACTCATGTGCAGGTGTTTCTGCTCAATCATCTTCACAAGGATGATGGACTTACCCAGACGGATCTTGCATCCCGGATGGATATCGGAACGGTCACGATCAGCGGTCTCGTCGACCGGCTGGAAGCCAAAGGCTATGTGGAACGCCGGCCGGATGACAAAGACCGCCGGGCCAAGCGGGTGTGGCTGACGCCGAAGATGCAAGAAGTCTGGAAGAAGATCGGCGAAAGTATGCGCCAGATGAATGAAGTCACCTTCGAGGGTGTCGATGAAAGTGACATTGAGCATCTGATTACGACCCTTCGTAAAGCTCGCCAGAACCTTCAGGTGCGGTTGAACGGAACCGGCGCTTAGGACTGGTCGGGCCATATCTCTGTAATTTCATGAATCCAGGTGTTGGCCAACGAAGCCGGCGGTGTTTCGCGTGCCGCACTGACGGGGCCTGCCCGGAGTGTTGTGATCGCCAGATCGCTTTAAACGCTTGCCAGAAATTAGTTCGCAATATAATAATAAATATACTTATGAAAAAGCATTGTCGGATGGGCTCGCCCCCCGATGACGCATTTATGAGAGTGTTTGGACGCATGACCCAATCTCCACGGCTCGTCGGACCGGGGTTCCATTGGCAGGACTTTTCTGCTGGTGACAGGTACCGGACATTGGCACGCACAATTACGGAAGCAGACATCATCGCCTTTGTCGGTGTGACTGGAATGACCGAAGTTCTTTTTACAGATCAGACATTTGGGCTGGGTGTCGCGGCCCGGGGGCGAGTCGCGCCCGCCGCGCTGACCTACACATTGATCGAAGGCATTCAGTGCCAGACGCTGATCCAAGCGACCGGCCTGGCGCTCCTGGAGGTCGACAAGAAGGTTCTGGCGCCTGCCGCGGCCGGCGACACCGTTCACGCCCTCGTGGAGGTGTTGGAGGTGCGTCAGACCAGCAAGGGCAACCGCGCTGTGGTTACGACCCGCAATGACATTGTCAATCAAAATGGGGAAACGGTGATCACCTACACCGCCAAACGGCTGATCGCGGGACGATAAACGCTATCGGCGTCAAAGCCGCTGGGGGAGCGGCCGGCGCGTAGAGGCAAAAAAATCAAATTGGGAGTGAGGCATGGATATCAATTACACGCCGGAAGACGAGACTTTCCGGACAGAGGTAAAGGCCTTCCTGGAGGCGGAGCTGCCAAAAGACCTGAGCGACAAGGTCAAGGCAGGAAAAAAACTCGATGGCGATGACTTCATGAGCTGGCAGCAGATTCTTGGTCAAAAGGGCTGGTTGACGCCTCGTTGGCCCGAAGAACATGGGGGCTGCGGCTGGACACCGATGCAGGTGAACATTTTTGATGAAGAAGCCTACCTTGCCGGAGCGCCCCGTGTTTTGCCGTTTGGTGTCAACATGGTCGGTCCGGTGATCATCGAATTCGGCAGCGAAGCGCAGAAAGCCCGTCACTTGCCGGGGATTGTCCGTGGTGAAGTCCCTTGGTGCCAGGGCTTTTCCGAACCCGGATCGGGGTCGGATCTGGCTTCCTTGAAAACGGCAGCTGTTCGCGACGGCGACGATTACATCGTCAATGGACAAAAGATCTGGACCTCATACGCCCATTTTTCCGATTGGATGTTCTGCCTGGTGCGCACTGATCCCAACGCGGCCAAGAAGCAACAGGGAATCTCATTCCTTCTGATCGACATGAAAACCCCCGGCATTACCGTCCGCCCGATCATCACGTTTGACGGCATGCATTCGGTCAACGAGGTCTTTCTGGAAAATGTCCGGGTCCCGGCAGAAAACCTGGTCGGCGAAGAAAACAAGGGCTGGGACTATGCCAAATTCCTGCTCGGGCATGAACGCACCGGGATCGCCGGCGTCGGCGGCTGCAAGGCCGAGTTTGAAAAGCTCCTAGAAATCGCCCGGATAGAGAAGAAAAACGGCAAGCCTTTGATCGAGGATCCATTGTTTGCGGCGAAGATCGCGCGGCTTGAAATCGACCTCAGGGCATTGGAACTCACCAACATGCGGATGCTGAGCGGCGGTGGACAAGGTTTCAACGGGGCTTTTCCATCCGCCTTGAAGGTCAAGGGCACCGAAGTGCAGCAGCGCATTGCCGAACTGCAAATGGATGCAGTCGGAGTACATACCTTGCCGTGGCAGCAAGCGGCGATGGATCCTGCGTGGAACGGCGATACAGTCGGGCCGGACTATGCGATCCCGCGCATGCCAGCTTATATCGACCGTCGAAAGGCAACGATTTACGGCGGCTCGACCGAAATTCAAAAAAACATCATTTCAAAAACACTCCTCAGCTAACCGGACCGGCATCATGAATTTCAATTATTCTGAAGAACAATCCTTGATATCTGACAGTCTCGGCAAGCTGTTGAGCGATGGATGCAGCCAGGCCGCGCGCAGGTCTCTCATTACAGAGGAACAGGATTATGATCCTGAGATCTGGTCGGCGCTCGGTGAGCTTGGAATGCTGGGCCTGCCGATCGCAGAGGCTCATGCAGGCGTTGGCGGAACGGCTGTCGACACAATGGTCGCGGCGGTTGAGTTTGGTCGGCATCTTTCGCTCGAGCCCTTTACGGCAAGCGTTGTTTTGGGCGGCGGCGCCCTTCAATTGGCTGGAACGGAAGATCAGAAAAACGCTCTTCTGCCTTGCATTGCGGACGGATCCAAACGCGCCGCAGTCGGGTTCTTGGAACCTGATAGCCGGTTTGACCTTGCACGCGTTGCGACCCGTGCAGAACCGGACGGCGATGTTTACCGGGTTTCCGGCCGGAAAACAGCGGTCATCGGCGCTCCGTCAGCTGACATTCTGATCGTGTCGGCCCGAACCTCCGGCAATGTGGCTGATCCGGAGGGCTTAAGCTTGTTCCTTGTACGGCCGGACGCAAGCGGTGTGAAGTTAAAACCCTACCGGTTTGCAGATGGCCGGACCGGTGCGGATATTGTGCTTGAGAATGTTCATGTGGCAGCGTTGGATATCCTCGGTCCGAAAGACAAGGCGGCAGACTTCATTGAGCATATCGCAGATCTAGGGACCGCAGCGCTGTGCGCCGAAGGCTTGGGAGCGCTTGAGAAAATCATCGCCATGACGACAGAGTATCTCAAGGTTCGCACCCAGTTCGGCCGTCCGATCGGCGAGTTCCAGGCACTTCAGCATCAGCTGGCCGAAATGATGATTGATTTCGAGCATGCCAAATCGCTGGTGTTTGAAGCAGCCATGACCGCTGATAACCCGGACGCCCACATTCGGAAGAAAGCTGTCTCTGCCGCCAAGGTCTACCTCGGCGACCGGGGGCGGATAGTCTGTCAGAATGCGATCCAGATGCATGGCGGCATCGGCATGACGGACGAATATGAGCTTGGCGACCATGTAAAACGGGCCATGGTCGTAGAAAAGGCGTTCGGCGATACGGACCACCATCTGGAGCGCTATGCTCACCAGATGGCTTAGATCCGCAGATATCCATAAACGTCATTGGGAGCGAATATGCTCCCGATGGTGGTCTTATGGGTTCGCAGTTTTGCGGATTTAAGCCTCGGTATCAAACACGCTTAGGATCTCATTGAGTGGTTTTTTGATTTTTGCCGCGGCTGGAACGGTGGCGTCGGTTGCCGGATGGCCGACAGCAAGGATCATGACAGGTTTTTCCGCTTCCGGGCGGTCCAGAATATCGTTCAAAAACCGCATAGGGTTGGGCGTATGTGTCAAGGTGCTGAGACCTGCATGGTGCAAAGCCGTGATCAGCACACCAGTTGCGATCCCGACGCTTTCAGGAACATAATAGTGCTTATAGCGCGTGCCGTCTTCATACGTGCCCCAGCGCTGGGCAAAGATCACGATCAGCCATGGAGCGATTTCCAGATGCGGTTTGTGCGCGTTGGTGCCGATCGGTTCCAGCGCCTTGATCCAGGCATCTCCAGCGCCGCCATCATAAAACTTTTGCTCTTCTTCTTCGGCGGCCTCTCGAATTTGGCGTTTTAGGTCCGGATTACGGATTGCCACAAAATGCCATGGTTGATGGTTGGCGCCGCTTGGAGCGGTGCCTGCAGCGCGCACGCAGGTTTCAATCACATTGCGGTCTACCGGTTTGCCGGAAAACTGGCGGACCGTGTGCCGCGTGCGGACATCTTCCAGAAACTCATCGGCGCGCTGGCGCATGTCTTCATCGGAAAAAGCCCGCCGGTCGGGCATTGGCAGCGCCGTGTAGACGAGGGTTGATTTTTCGATCATGGAAAGACCTTGCACGTTTTGGCGCTTGCCTATCAGTATGAGGCTCGCCCGTGTTTCATTGAGAGGCAGCGCGATTGATACTGCAGGAATTGCCAACATCAAGGCAATGCACGCTTGGGCGGATATTGGTAAATAGAAACAATATGAGCGAATTAATGGGCTGAGAGAATTAAATTTCCGCATGACTAAAAAATAGTCTTGACCAGGGCGCTGGCAGCTTTCTAGATTTTCTTGACCAATTGGTCAGGCTGCTTGTGAAGAAGACGTTACGTCCACACGGTGCAGCGCGGCCATATTGCGGGGAATGTGCAAGAGCGTGAGGGAGGTGCTCATTCCTTTGTTCCCGGCAAGGTTTTGACTTCCAGAGACGGGCGGAGCCACCAAGGTACGCCCATAACCAATAGGGGAATGGCAATGAAGGCACTCAAAAGTCTGGCACTGGCTTCGGTCCTTGGCGCTGGTCTGTTTGCGACCGGTGCGCAGGCTGCCGACGAGCTGACGCTTCAGCTGAAATGGGTCACGCAAGGCCAGTTTGCAGGTTACTACGTCGCCAAAGACAAAGGCTTCTACGAAGAAGAAGACCTTGATGTCACAATCAAACCGGGCGGACCAGACATTGCCCCGCCGCAAGTGATCGCTGGTGGTGGGGCAGATGTCATCATTGATTGGATGCCGTCGGCTTTGGCTTCGCGCGAAAAGGGCGTGCCGCTTGTCAACATCGCGCAGCCGTTTCAGAAGTCCGGGATGATGCTGACATGCCGTAAGGAAACCGGAATCTCTTCGCCGGAGGATTTCCGCGGCAAGACGCTCGGCGTCTGGTTCTTCGGCAACGAGTATCCGTTTCTGTCTTGGATGAGCCAGCTCGGCATACCGACTGACGGCAGTGACGGTGGCGTGACGGTTCTCAAGCAGGGCTTCAATGTGGATCCGCTGTTGCAGAAGCAGGCCGACTGCATCTCCACGATGACCTACAACGAATACTGGCAGGTAATCGACGCGGGGATTCCCGCGGAAGAGCTGGTGGTTTTCAAATATGAAGACCAGGGAGTCGCGACCCTTGAGGATGGCCTTTATGTCCTGGAGTCCAGTCTTGAGGACCCGGCAATGGTCGACAAACTGGCCCGCTTTGTAAAAGCCTCCATGAAGGGCTGGGCCTATGCCGCCGAAAATCCGGAAGAAGCAGCCGAAATCGTTCTTGAAAATGATGCGACCGGTGCCCAGACCGAAAAGCACCAGATCCGTATGGTCGGCGAAATCAACAAGCTGGTTGATGGCTCGGATGGAAAATTGGACATGGCCGCCTATGATCGGACCGTCAAGTCTCTTCTGTCCGGCGGCTCTGATCCGGTGATCACCAAGGAGCCCGAGGGGGCAACCTCGACGGCGGTGACTGACAAGCTCTGATTAAAGCGCGCAACTCGCAAATAATTCCGAAGCCGGGGTGGTTCGTCCGCTCCGGTTTTTTTGTTATTCCACACGTATTGAGAGAAAATTAGAGAATTACAAATAAAAACTATTTCATATCGTCTGGATGTGGATACGACATGAGTAATATTGACGATAAGAATGACGAGACGATCTATGAAAATGGAAGTGAAGACCGGAAGAATAGTGTAAAAAAACGCATTGGAATAAATACGCTATTTGTCACACCAGTCGCTGTCGTGCCGGTTTTGTTCACGATCGTGTTGGTTGTTTTCGGGGCGGTTTTCGTCAAGGTTTGGCTAGCCGAAAAGGAAACCGCGCAGCGCGAAGTCATGGCGGTCTCGCGGATCTTTGACAGCTACCAGCAATCACTCGTCGACGAGATGGAGCGGTATGCTGCCTCCAATGCCGCCTACATCCATGTCGTCTCCAACCCCGACGTGAACTGGATATCCAACCGGTTCGGCGTCGACATGGCCGGTGATTTTTCACCGGACTTTTCCGGATTGTTAGAGCCGAGTGACGGCCTTACATTCTCGGCCAGCCGGTCAGGCGAACCAGCGGCCCCCGTTTTTCAAGACGTATTAAGCGGCGATTTCGCCGGTGCTTTGCGGTTGATCCGCAACAACTATCTGGCCGGGCTTGCCGCGAATTCCAACGGAGATATTCTGTTTGCCGGTGATTTGGCGGATCTGAACGGATCGGACGTGTTCCGCATCAACGGAGTTCCCAGCCTTGTGACCGCCTTTGCGATCGTCCCGGATCCTGGCGATATTCCGATGGTTCATCAGGAACCGCACATCCTGATATCCGTTTTTAAGCTGACCGATCGTAGATTGGCGGAGCTGCTTTCAATCCTGCCCGTCGAACAATTGGAGCTGCTGGATGAAATCCCGGATGGCATGATTGGGATTCCGTTAAAAAATGCAGCGGGTTCGAGTGTGGCTCAACTTGTTTGGAATCCGATCAGCCGCGCGACTGGAACGATCGTGTCTTCAATCCCGGTCCTGTTTTTGTCTCTGGGAACCATTTTGATCATGGTTCTGGCGGCTTTACGTCAGATCACACAGGCCAAGAAAGACCTTGCCGTGCAAGAGCGGGAGGCACGCCGGGCCGCGTCACACGACTCCATGACAGGCTTCACCACACGGGCTCAATTCTACAAAGAGGCTGGACAGCGTTTGGCGTCCGAGGACGTGCGTATGAACGGTGCAAGTCTTGTTTACTTGGATCTGGATAATCTCAAGGAAGTCAATGATATCCATGGGCACATGGCCGGAGATTGGCTGATCATGAGTCAAGCCGTCCGGATACGGAAGCGTCTTGGGCCTGACACGCTGATCGGCCGGATTGGCGGCGACGAATTCGTCATTTTGGTAGAGGGCCGGGTCGGCGAGGATCACTTTCCGGGCAATCTACGTGGATTGTTTGGCGATTTGATCGAGCCAATTGAGTTTGAAGGGGGGTTGATTGATGCGTCCTGCAGCGCAGGGATTGCGCGGTTTCCAGATCATGGCCGCGGTATACTGGATATCATCCGATCTGCTGATGTTGCTCTCCAGAGATGTAAAGCCGAGGGCAAACGCTCTTTCAGGCTATTCGACAACAAGATGGATGAGGAGCGCTGCGAACGCCGCCAAATCCGCAGTGAGCTGGCGACGGCAATCCAGGAAGATCAGTTTGAATTGTTTTATCAGTCGATCGTGGTGTCCGAGACGGGTGAACGGGCCCATGCCGAGGTCCTTTTGCGCTGGCGCCATCCCAAACGTGGATTGGTGTCTCCAGGGGTGTTTTTGCCCATAGCCAAGGAAGCTGGGTTTACATCTGAAATCGATAACTGGGTCCTGGAGCGGGCAATCCGGGATGCAAGCGGTTGGGGCGGGACGGGTGTCTCCGTCAACGTGAGCTCGAGCCAGTTCCAGAAAGAGGGGTTTGCCGAGACTGTGGCCGACCTTCTGATGACCTATGGGTTGCCTGCCGACCGGTTGCTTCTTGAGATCACCGAGGACCTTGTGCTGGAGGAGGACCGGTGCACCCAGAAGGTGTTCGCAGAGCTCCGTGACATGAACATCGGCCTTGCGATCGACGATTTCGGAACCGGTTATTCCAGCTTGAGTTATCTGCACAAGTACCCCTTCAACACGATGAAGATCGACCGCAGCTTCGTGGCACGGATTGGGATCAGTGAAGAAAACGACATGCTCGTCCGCACGCTGCTTGGAATTGCCAAGGTGATGGGAATGAAAACCATTGGCGAAGGTGTTGAAAGCCAAGAACAGCGAGACTTTTTGGTGAATGCGGGCTTCGAATTCCTGCAAGGCTATTTGTTCGACCGGCCGGCACCTTTGGCCGAAACCGGTTTAAAACGCGCCAGCTGACGCATTCCGTTTTTAAGTGTTTTAGCTTTCTGGCGTTTTGCGCATCAGGACCCAGGCCAAGAAGCCAATAAACGCGAAAGTTCCCAAATTCATAAGTGTATCGACAGGATCACCGATAAGCATTTTTAAGCCTCCTTCGGATTGTCGAGGATGAGCGCCTTTATCAGGCAAACCAGCAGCAGCATCGTAATAAACACGAATGGCAAAGCGCCGAGGGCGATGAGGGTCCTCACGGCCGACATGGATCCCGACAGGATCATCGCTGCCCCGAGTATGCCCAGCAAGCCACCCCAGATGACCTTGATCTTTGTGCTCGGGTTTTGATTGCCGCCGGTTGAAAACATGCCGAGTACGAAGGCTGCACTTACCACACTCGTCACAATGAACAGGAAGGCTGCCAGAATCGTGGATAATGTGGTCAAGGTGGCCAAGGGCAGGCGATCAAGGAGTGCGAACGTCATGCGCTCTACGTTGGTCTGTGTCAAAGCCAACAACTCGCCCTTGCCGTTGAGGGTCTCAAAGATGCCAACACCGCCAAAAGCGCCAAACCAGATGGTGGAGAACAGGGTTGGGCCAATCAGGACGCCGAGAACAAATTCACGGATCGTACGGCCCTTGGAAATCCGAGCGACAAAGACCCCGACGAACGGACCCCAAGCGATCCACCAAACCATGTAGGTCAGCGTCCAGTCCTGAAACCAGCGGCCGATCTCGTCGCCGTAGAAGGTAAAGGTGCGGAAGCCGGCGGGGATGACATCGGCAATGTACATGCCGATACCGCCAATCACCGAATTCATCAGGAACTCGGTCGGACCCATGATGACGGTGTAAGCAACAAGCGCGATCGCAAGGCTCATGGCGATGTTGGACAACTTGGCCATGCCGGTGCTGAGATCGACCATCAGCGGAGGAATATAGGCTATCACCATCACAATGAAAATCAGGCCAACAAGCCATGGCGCAGCCGTTTGGGTGCCGGCAAGCACGGACACGCCATCGGCAACCTGAAAAACACCCATGGCAATCGATCCGCCGACACCGATGGCGATTGCCGCAATCGCCATGAAGTCTGAAAACCAACCGATAAGACTGGCCCATCTTTCGCCGGGAAACAGGCTTTTGATGGGCGCGCTGACCAGCATCGGCGTGCCCCTCCGGAAGCTGAAATAAGCAATTGCCAGCGCCGTTGTGCCATAAATTGCCCAGGCATGAATGCCCCAGTTAAAGTTTGTTGCCAGCAGCGCGAAATCTGCAGCTTCCGGGACCGATGTCTTGTCTTTCAAAAACGCGAAATGAGTTAGAGGCTCGGCCACTGCCCAAAACAACAGTCCGACACCCATTCCGGCGGCAAACAGCATGGCGATCCAGGTCGGTGTTGAGTATTCAGGCCGGTCATCATCGGCGCCGAGGCGGATGTCGCCAAAACGGCTGAAGGTCAGACCAAGACAGAACAAAAGCATGATCGTGACAGACAGCATCACGAACCAGCCGCGGCTTATGAAGTACTGATCAACGATCTCCCGCGCGATGGCCTGTAGGCCTTCCGGGTCGATGACACCCCATACGCCGACGACGGCGCACAGTCCAATGGAGCACGTGAGAAGCAGGCGGTTTGAATCCAAGGGGGCCTCCAGACAGAATTGGCGAACGCTAGCCCATCTTGTGATCCATGCCTAGGCCGTCAGAAGCGCACCGATGCATTCCGATCGCGAGAAGACAAAACAGGGGCTCACTTCAACCTCTGAAGTGATCGACCCCTCTTGACGTCAAGCCAACTCAAGTCTTCAGTTAGAAAGCCATGCTCCGATATCCGCCCAAAAGAAACTCAATTTTCGCGGTGGCGCAGTTTGGCAGGATGCGATTTTAAGAGGCGCCTTGGGAGGGGATGTGCTCAATCATAGTCAACCGATGGTGGAGACGTCTCCGGCTGTCTCCGATGAAATACGAAAAACCACCTGTTACATGTGTGCCTGCCGATGCGGGATCAACGTCCATCTAAAGGATGGGAAAGTCGCATATATCGAGGGCAATCGTGATCATCCGGTGAACAAAGGCGTGCTTTGCGCTAAGGGCGCATCCGGGATAATGCAGGTCACTGCGCCGTCCAGATTGCGCAAACCGCTCAGGAGATCAGGCCCGCGTGGATCGGGTGAGTTTGAGGAAATCAGCTGGGAAGAAGCGCTGAAAACGGCCGTTTCCTGGCTGGAGCCGATCCGCAAGACCGCTCCTGAAAAACTGGCATTTTTCACAGGTCGAGATCAATCTCAGAGCTTCACCAGCTTTTGGGCACAGAACTTTGGCACCCCCAACTATGCCGCCCATGGTGGCTTTTGCTCAGTTAATATGGCAGCCGGCGGTATCTACACGATCGGTGGTGCCTTTTGGGAATTTGGGCAGCCGGACTGGGACCGCACCAAACTCTTCGTGCTGTTCGGTGTGGCCGAGGATCACGACTCCAATCCGATCAAGATGGGCCTTGGCAAACTGAAGGCGCGGGGCGGCAAGGTCATCGGTGTGAACCCGGTTCGCTCGGGCTACAACGCCATTGCCGATGAGTGGGTTGGGATCACCCCAGGCACCGATGGACTGTTCATTTTGTCCCTCTGCCACGTGCTTTTGAAAACTGGACATATCGATCTTAGTTATCTGGCCCGCTTCACCAATGCGCCCTGTCTGGTGATCGACAATCCAGGGGCTGGCGACCACGGTTTGCTGTTGAAAGATGCTGACGGCAAGTCCCTTGTGATCGACCGGGTGACCGGAAAACCGGCACCATTCGACCAGAAAGGTGTCCGACCGGATCTCGGTGCAGAATATGACGCAGATGAGGTGTCTTGCAGGACCGTTTTTCAGCATCTGGCGGAGCGCTATCTGGATAACGCCTACGCCCCGGAGACGGTTGCCAAAACCTGCGGGGTGCCGGCCGGTAAGATCCGGGCTGTTGCCGCAGAACTTGCCCGCGTGGCGTTCGAGGAATCCTTTGAGATTGACCAACCCTGGACGGACTTTCGCGGGGAAACCCATCAGACCATGCCCGGCCGGCCGGTGAGCTTTCACGCCATGCGCGGGGTTTCTGCCCATTCCAACGGGTTCCAGACTTGCCGGGCGCTGCATGTCCTGCAGATCCTTCTTGGAACGGTCGAGGTTCCGGGTGGTTTCCGGTTCAAACCACCCTACCCGAAGCCGGTCACGGCACACCCAACGCCCCATTGCAAAACCCAGCCGGATTGTCCACTCGATGGCCCGCATCTTGGCTTCGTGCGCGGCCCGAACGATCTGGCGTTGAAAGACGACGGTACGTCCGCACGGATCGACAAGGCGTTTTCCTGGGAAAACCCGATGTCGGCTCATGGCCTTATGCACATGGTCATCTCCAATGCCCATGCGGGCGATCCTTACAAGATCGACACGCTGTTTCTCTATATGGCGAACATGTCCTGGAACTCTTCCATGAACACACGCGGTGTCATGGAGATGCTGACGGACAAGGATGAGAACGGCGACTACGTGATCCCGAAGATCATCTATTCGGACGCCTATTCCTCGGAAATGGTGGCCTATGCGGACCTTATCCTGCCGGACACCACCTATCTGGAACGTCACGACTGCATCAGTCTGCTGGACCGTCCGATCTGCGAAGCTGATGCCGCGGCCGATGCGATCCGTTGGCCGGTGATCGAACCGGACCGCGACGTGCGCGGTTTCCAGTCCGTTCTGGTGGATCTTGGCGCACGGCTTGGCCTGCCCGGTTTCGTCAATGAAGACGGCAGCGCCAAGTATGCCGACTATGCCGATTACATCGTCAATCACGAGCGCCGGCCGGGCATCGGCCCGCTCGCCGGGTTCCGCGGGAATGGCGAGCAAGCTGGCCGCGGTGAGGTGAACCCGGCCCAACTGGACCGCTACATCGAAAACGGCAGTTTCTTCGTCGAGCATATCCCGGAGGAAGCAGCGTTTTATAAACCCTGGAATGCAGCCTATCAGGACTGGGCGGTGAATCTGGGTCTTTTCGACAGCCCGCAGCCCTATCTGTTCGAGATCTATTCCGAACCCATGCGCCGGTTTCAGCTGGCCGCAGAAGGGCACGGCGACCGGCAGCCGCCGGATCGTTTGAGAGATCAGATCAGGCAAGCCTTTGATCCGCTGCCTGTTTGGTATCCCCCGCTTAGCGATACCATTGCGGATCCGGACACCTATCCGGTCCATGCGCTGACCCAGCGTCCAATGGCGATGTACCATTCCTGGGGCAGCCAGAATGCCTGGCTCCGGCAGATCCACGGCCGGAACCCCCTCTATGTGCCGACCCGAATTTGGGAAGAGAACGGCTTTACTGAAGGTGATTGGGCAAAGGTGACCTCGCCGCATGGGGAGATCGTTGTGCCCATTGCTCATATGGCAGCGCTGAATGAAAACACCGTGTGGACATGGAACGCCATCGGCAAGCGCAAGGGGGCCTGGGCGCTGGATGGGGATGCGCCGGAGGCAACCAAGGGCTTTTTGCTCAATCACCTGATCCACGAATTGCTGCCGCCGAAGGGCGATGGTCTGAGGTGGTCGAACTCCGACCCGGTCACTGGACAGGCTGCCTGGTTCGATCTGCGGGTGCGGGTCGAGCGCGCAGAGCCGCCTTTCGAAAGCCTGCCGGCTTTTGACCCCATCAAGTCTCCGGTTGGGACAGGCCCGGACACCGTTCGACAGAAGGTGCGCCCATGACCCAGTTGCCGGAAACAACAGACAAGAAGCTTGGGCTCGTTATCGATCTCGACACCTGCGTCGGGTGCCATGCCTGCGTGACCGCCTGCAAGGGCTGGAATACGGAAAACTATGGGGCTCCTCTGAGTGACATGGATGCCTATGGCAAGGATCCTGTCGGGTCCTTCCTCAATCGCATTCATTCCTTCGAGGTTCAGCCCGAGAAAGGCGCGGCCCAGACGATCCACTTTCCGAAGTCGTGCCTTCATTGCGATGATGCGCCGTGCGTCACCGTGTGCCCGACCGGTGCCAGCTATAAGCGCCGGGAAGATGGCATTGTTCTCGTCAATGAAGATGCCTGTATCGGCTGTGGTTTGTGCGCCTGGGCGTGTCCTTATGGGGCTCGGGAGCTCGATCAGGCCGAAGGGGTCATGAAGAAATGCACCCTCTGCGTTGATCGCATCTACAACGAGAACCTGGAAGAAGTCGACCGGGTGCCTGCCTGTGTCAGGACCTGTCCGGCTGGCGCCCGGCATTTCGGGGATCTTGGCGATCCGGACAGCGATGTGTCCCGCCTTGTGGCTGAGCGCGGTGGGTTCGATTTGATGCCCGAGCAGGGGACCAAGCCGGTGAACAAGTATCTGCCGCCCCGGCCCAAGGACAGGCTGGCGGAAGTTTCGGCCAGTTCGGACACCATGCAGCCGGTTGCCGAAACGCCAAAAGGCTTTTTGCGCTGGCTCGACAAAGCATTGGAGGTGCTCTGATGCATCCTGCCCCCTCTGTCATCATTTTCACGGTGTTGTCCGGGCTTGGGTTCGGATTTCTTGCCTGGCTGGGCCTTGGCCTTCCAGCGGTCACCGGCTGGACAGCGTTTTTCGCCTATCTAATCGGCTTTGCGCTCGCTGTCGGTGGGCTGCTGTCGGCAACCTTTCACCTCGGCAATCCGCAGCGCAGTCTCCTGGCCTTCACCCAGTGGCGATCAAGCTGGCTGTCGCGTGAGGCCTGGCTGTCAGTGCTCGCGCTTGTCTTCATGGGGATCCACGGCTTTGCCGCCGTTTTCTTCGACGTGACCCTTGCGCCGATTGGCGTGGCCGGTGCCTTGCTTTGTGTTGCAACAGTGTATGCCACCGCGATGATCTATGCGCAGCTTGTTACTGTGCCGCGCTGGAACCATTGGCTGACACCGCTGCACCTTCTTTCCCTGTCGTTGGCGGGTGGTGCCATTCTTGCCGGGCAGGGGATGGGTGCCATTCTGCTGCTCGCAATTGCCGGTTTGATCCAGAGCCTTTACTGGATCTTCGGCGATCGCCGTTTTGCCGAACGCGGACACACGATGGAGACCGCGACTGGACTAGGAGATCGTGGCCAGGTGCGCCTGTTTGAGCCTCCCCATACCGGCACGAATTATCTGTTGAAGGAAATGGTGTTCACCGTTGGACGCAAGCATGCTCAGAAGCTGCGAATGATCGCGTTCGCACTCAATTGCGTGCTACCGATCGTGCTGATCGCCCTGTTGCCTGCCAGTCTGCCGGTTGTCGCCCTTGCAGGAATTGCCTTCCTGATTGGAACGTTTGCCTCGCGCTGGTTGTTCTTCGCACAAGCGGAGCACGTGGTCGGACTTTATTACGGCAAGCGGTGACAAAAACGCAGGCAAGGAAGCCTGCCTGCGTTGATTTTCTGACCCTTGCAGCCGGAGTTATTCGGCAGCTTCCGGCACCGCCATCGGATTGTTCGGATGGGTTGTCCAGTTGGCGTATTTCTCCTCGACCACCTTATTGGTGCGTGGATCAACCGTACCGGGGGCCATCTGCTCCATGGTGATGCAGTTCTCGACCGGGCAAACGTTGACGCAAAGGTTACAGCCGACGCATTCTTCGTCGATCACCTCGAACTTGCGTGCGCCATCCACCATGTTGGTGATTGCCTGGTGAGACGTGTCCTCGCAGGCAATGTGGCACCGGCCGCATTGGATGCACAGATCCTGGTCGATCTTGGCCTTGGCGATGTAGTTGAGGTTCAGATGTTGCCAGTCGGAGGCGTTCGGAACCGCACGGCCGACGACCTGATCAACCGACGTGTAGCCTTTTTCGTCCATCCAGTCGCTGAGGCCTTCGATCATGTCCTCAACCACCTTGAAACCGTAAGTCATCGCCGCGGTGCAGACCTGAACAGACCCGGCACCCAGCGCCATGAACTCCGCCGCATCGCGCCAGGTGGTCACGCCGCCAATGCCGGAGATCGGCAGACCATGCGTTTCCGGATCCCGGGCGATTTCGGCCACCATGTTGAGCGCAATCGGTTTTACAGCCGGGCCGCAATAGCCGCCGTGAGCGCCCTTGCCGTCGACCATCGGGGCCGGTGACATGGCATCCAGATCGACGCTGACGATGGAGTTGATCGTATTGATCAGGGAAACCGCGTCCGCACCGCCCGCTTTTGCGGCCTGCGCCGGTTTGCGGATGTCTGTGATGTTCGGCGTCAGCTTGACGATACAGGGCATGCGGGAGTGCTTTTTCACCCACCGCGTGACCATCTCGATGTATTCCGGCACCTGACCGACAGCGGACCCCATGCCGCGTTCGCTCATCCCGTGCGGGCAGCCGAAGTTGAGTTCCACACCGTCTGCTTCGGTATCTTCAACTGCCTTGAGGATGTCGATCCAGTTCTGCTCTTCGCAGGGAACCATCAGCGACACGACCAACGCACGGTCCGGCCAATCGCGCTTGACCTGCTTGATCTCCCGAAGGTTGACCTCAAGCGGCCGGTCGGTAATCAGCTCGATGTTGTTGAGTCCGAGCAGCTGCCGGTCCTTGCCGTGAATGGCACCGTAGCGCGGCCCGTTTACGTTGACGACCGGGTCGCCATCGCCAAGTGTCTTCCAGACAACGCCGCCCCAGCCGGCCTTAAAGGCGCGGACAACGTTGTATTCCTTGTCCGTTGGCGGCGCAGAGGCCAGCCAGAACGGGTTCGGCGACTTGATGCCGATAAAATTTGTCGTCAGATCAGCCATGTGTCTCTCCCTCGGCCGTTCAGGCGCTCAGCGCGGCATTTATGGCTTCCGCAGCGATTTTGCCGTCTTCGACGGCAGCGACCGTGAGATCTTCACCGCCGGCAACGCAGTCGCCGCCCGCCCACACATCGTCGAGGCTGGTCTTGCGGTCCGCGTCGACCACAATCCGGCCCTTTTCAAGGGTAAGGGCGCCACCGAGATCCGTGTCCACTAGGGTCTGGCCGATGGCCTTGAAAACCATGTCAGCTTCGAGTGTTACGGTTTCACCGGTTCCTGTGAGGGATCCGTCTTGTTCATGTGTCCGTTCCAGTTCAATCCCTGTCACCGAGCCGTTTGCAGCGACAAGTGCCTTGGGCTGTGCCCAAGTCATGATTTTGACGCCATTGGTCTGCGCGAGGTGTTGCTCATATTCGGAGGCGTTCATGCGATCCTGACCGCGCCGATAGGCAATGGTGACATCATCGGCACCGAGCAGTTTGGTCTGAACCGCAATATCGACCGCGGTCATGCCGCCGCCAATAACAACCACCCGTCGGCCAACAGGAAGTTTTCCGAGGTCGTGGGCCTGGCGAAGATTGGCGATATAGTCGACGGCATCCAGAGAGCCGCCTTTGTCTTCGTCGTTAAGGCCAAGCGCATTCACGCCGCCAAGGCCAATGCCGAGGAACACGGCATCGTAGGATGCGCGCAGATCGGCGAGGTTCAAATTGTTGCCCAGGCGTGTGCCGGTCTTGAGGTCGATGCCGCCGATCGAGAGGACAAACTCGACCTCACGGGCTGCAAAGTTATCGACTGATTTGTAGGACGCGATGCCGAATTCGTTCAGGCCGCCCGCTTTTTCGCGTGCGTCGAAAAGGGTCACGTCATGGCCGTGCATGGCGAGGCGGTGCGCACAGGCGAGACCAGCCGGGCCGGCGCCGACCACGGCAATCTTTTTGCCGGTGCTGGCCGCCCGCTGATACGGTTGCGTTTCATTCTCGGCCATGTAGTGATCAGTGGCATAGCGTTGGAGCTGACCGATCTGAACCGGCTTGCCTTCTGCGACTTCGCGCACACAGACCTGTTCGCACAGGGTCTCTGTGGGGCAAACCCGGGCGCACATGCCGCCCAGAATGTTCTGGTCAAAGATGGTCTTCGCAGATCCGGTCGGATTGCCCGTTGAGATCTGGCGGATGAATTGCGGAATGTCGATGCTGGTCGGGCACGCTTGCATGCAAGGTGCGTCGTAACAGAAGTAACACCGGTCTGCCTCGACCTGTGCCTCGTGCGGTTCCAGCAGCGGATGCAGATCGCTGAAGTTTTCAGCGTATGCTTCCTGAGGCAAGCGTCCGGCGGCAATATCGGGGCCGGCTTTGGTCTGGGTCATGAAGATCTCCGGAAGGTTGGCGATCGTTTTTGGGAACGGCAGCCTTCGTTTTTTGAGGGTGCTCGTGGGGGTATTGGGCAAAAATTTGAACAGTTAGTCAAATATTTTTAGAACAATTAAAAAGTAGAGTCTAAAACTCAGCAATAATATTGCTGGAACATCAGTGGTTTAGTATATATTTTGGGCGTGATTAAATTTGCGCCATAAGGCAAAATAATGTCAAATGTGCCCTTTGGCTGGCGTGTTTTCAGTCAGTTGTGCCGTTAAACGGAAGTGTTGCAGCTCGAAAAACACTCCGCGTGGCGGTTTGGTGGTGTCTTCGTGAGAGGAAAATACCTTTGAGCGGGATTGTCGAGACGGACCGATTGCGGCTCACGAGACCAAAACTTGCCGACGTAAAAGAGCTCTACGTTTTTCTCGGGGATCCGCAGGCAATGCAGTTCACTCAAATCGACGCGGATTTGGCGTCATGCCGGCGGCGGATTGCGGTCCATGAGTGGCGTCGCCGCCGGGACGGATTTGCTCCTTGGACAGTTCGGGTGAAGGGACAGCCGGAAATTATCGGTTAGGGCGGATTGTATGATGATCCGTTCGATTCAGGATGGGGGCCGGAGCTCGCGTTTTTCTTTCATCCCAAAGCTTGGGGCCGGGGATACGGCGCGGAACTGTCACTGGCAGCGCTTGAGGTCGCCGACATCAAGGTTGAATTGCCATTGGTGTCGGCGTTTGCGCAACCGGAAAATGTAGCCTCCCAGAAACTGCTGCAGAAGGTCGGGTTTCAGCCCGAGCGCCATGTTGAGAGCATGAACCGTATCCTCTACCGGCGGCACCGCCCGTCCTTTTAAACGACAGTCACTCCGGATACCAGAAACGCGCCTTTTCCGCGCCCCGGTCTATTATGACGTGGGAGTTCGCAAAAACGCGATAGCTGTGGCTCCAATCGCCGTCCGGCCATTTGATTCGCACATTTGCCCGCTCGGCAACGCCGAGGCCAAAATGAACAAACCCGAGTTGTCCGGAGGCATGTCCCGCACCGATTTCTATATCTTTCACGACGGTTCGGTTGCCCGTTTTAACGCTGATTTTTGCGCCAACGGCGCGACTATTTGCCTTGCCGGGCTGGCGGACGTCTATTGAGAGCCAATTGCCGAGCGGGCGCGGCTTATCAGTGGATCCAGCGCCGGCATTACGGAATAGGCTGACCGGCGCGGACCGGTTCACCACCACGAGATCCAGAAGACCGTCGGAGTTGAAGTCTGCAAGACCTGCCCCCCGGCCACGCCGGTCGAGCGCGATGCCAGAGGTTTCTCCGGTCTCGGAGAACTTGCCGCTCCATTGACCAAGCAGCAGGTTGTCGGGGTCAAACGCGGCAAAATCGGGCATCGCTTCCACATTGCCTTTTGCAATGAAAAGATCCCAGAGCCCGTCATTGTTGACGTCCTGAAACTCCGAATGCCAGCCGGTCGACGGCTTCAAATCATCGCCGGTGTAGGGACGGTGCGCTGTTACGCCGAGATCAAAGGCGATGTCCTGGTAGACGGGCACGGTTTCATCGGCCTCATCATCCAGTTGTTGAAGCTTGGTATCGCCCATACTGGTCAGCGCATATTCCGGGAAACCATCGACGTTAAGGTCGATGGAGGCGATGCCCATTCCCCAAATTTTCAAATGCTGCCAACCGTCCGTCTTGCGGTAGGGGCGTGGTGGCCGGCCCGGTGGAACAGCCCAGAGCTGTTCCTGTCCGCCGCGATAATAGTGCCGATCGTTGGAGACACGCAGGGAGGGTTCGCCCGAGCGGTTCCAGTCTGTGAAAAGGATCGACAGGCTGCAATATCCAGGCGACAGCCGGGTCGGCTCCGGATAGCTGACGCTGGCGTCCGCAGATGCTTCTGGCCGGAACAGAAAATTGTCGTGGCAGGTCCCCCAAGGCGAGCCTGGGGCCGAACGATCGACATAGTTCCCGAAGGCGAGGGTCGGATAGGCGTTGCCGTCCTCGAAGGTTGCCGAAAAGGCTGTCGTCCATTCCCGTCCGCCGTCGAAGCCGAGCGCGCGGTTGGCAACATCAAAGGTGCAATTGCCCTTGCCTTTCAGGATCAGGTTTTCACCCAGTCTCAAGAGAACAAGATCAAGGATGTCATCATTGTCGATATCTAGCGGGTAGGCGCCGAGCACCTTCGAGAGCTGCTTGTCGTTTGGCCCGTAGTCCGAAACTGTTTCAAAGCGCAGGTCACCGCCCTTGAGGCTTTGGTTCCGGTAAAGCTTGGCGGGGTTTTTGCCGCCCGCCAGAAACATGTCGGGACGGCGATCGCCGTTGCAATCGAAGATCGCAACTCCGCCGCCGACAAAATACTCCCATGCCCCGTCATATGTATGCGTAACCCCAGCATTTGCGGCTTCTTCGACAAAGGTTGGGACAGGGGCGAGCGAGGTTTGACCGTTTGCCAAGGCCTTGCTTGTCAGACCCGTACAAACGCCGGCTATGCAGACTAGCAGTCTGGACCGTCTAAAAATCATTGGGTGATCTCCAGACTGCGCAGGAAGGCGATGATGGACTGGCGGCCACCTTCATCGAGACTGACATAGGCCTTGCGGCTGTCGGAGGCGTCTCCGCCATGGGCAAGGATCACCTCATTCAAGGTCGTCAGGTCGCCGCGATGCCCATAAGGGGCCGTACTTCCGATCCCCCAGAGTTCCGCCGTGATGAAGACATCCCGCGCCACAAAACGCTGTGCCAGGAGCTCGTTGCCGAGTGTGTCATTGGCCGGGTCAGCGATCTTGTGGCGTTTCAGGTCACCGAAGAGCGGAACCAGAACGCGCCCGCTGTCATCCCTTGGCAGAGTTTTCACCCACTCCAGTGTTGCCAGATCAAGGGCGAGCGGTTGGTCCACATCGCTTTGACGCAGGGTGCCAGCTGTGTCAAATGGGCCCGGATCCTGAAAGACAAGACTGTCGAGTGGCAGGGCGGGTACATGGCAGGAGGTGCAGCCGATCTCGTCAAAGATCAGCTCACCGCGTGCGGCAGCCTTTTCCCAGATTTCGGGCATGTCCTGTTTTCTGCCAGGCGGTGGCAGGGTCGCCTGCCATGCAACAAGGGCCGAGATTTGCCCATCGCTGAATTCGTGCGCGAACCCGTCCGCATCGAAATCATCTGTCCCGGTCCAGAGGGCACCGAACCGTTCATCAGCCTGAATGCCGTGATGATCATTCATCGCGTTGACGGTGAATTGGCGCAGCGATGCAAAGACACCCTTTTGACCGAAGGGGCGAAGGGTCAAATCGTCGTCAATTCCGTCCAATCCAGACACATCGAGAGTTCCGTCCGGATGTGCGGTGAGGCGCCCAAACGAAATTCCTTTGGTCTCTAGATCCGTGGTTGCTGTGGAGCCGGCCTCCCTTGCGTCTTGAAGGACTTCGCGGCGCTGGGCGCGCAGATCCGTCGTCATTTCCCGGGCGAGCAACTCGATCAGGCCCGCGCCCTGCAAGGCGTTGGTGTTGCGCTCATTCGAGAACTGCGGGTCGATCGTGTCGAAGTCCGCACTTTCAAAACCTTCGGATACGAAGACATTGACGGCAAAGGACCCTGCACCGCCTATAAAAGGTTCGTTGTGACAAGACGCGCAAGCATTGGCATCCGGGCCAGCCAGCCGCTGGAAGGTCAGATGAGACTGACGGCGGACTTTCGTTGGTACGATGGCACCGGTGGCATCGGGCCGACCTGCTCCGTCGAGGCTGGTGAACTTTGCTTCGAAAAGCGTTTCGCCAAGCGGCTGCAGCACAGGAATTGGGTCTTTTCCGGACTGCGCCAGAGCATTCAGATCAACATCTTCCAGGATGGTTCGTTCGCTCCATGGGGGCAGCGTTTCATCAGCGAGCCCGTGTGCGGGGAAAGCCAACAGAGCCGCAATGCCGATCAGGAGAGAACTGCACCGGGTCATGAGGCTTCCCGCCTTGGCGCTTTCACTTGCGCTCCCAAGAAATCCATATCGAGCCGTTCCATCGATTGGGCCACCAGACCTGTCCTAATAAAGTCTTCGTTCCAAGGCATCACATCAAGTGTGAAGTTGTTGCGCAAGTCCTCGACAAGCGCATCTTTCAAGCCCTCCCACACGCCTTTTTCCATGAACGTGTAGGCCCGCATCGCTGCGCCGGTCAGCACGATGCGTTTCGGGTCGATCAGCGCAATCACCCTGGCGAGCCCGTATCCGAGAACGCGCCCGGCCTGGTGAAATGCCTTGCGGGCGTTTTCATCACCCGCGTCTGCGGTTTCAATCAGTTTTTCAAGACCTTCGACGCCCGCCTTAATGTCTGCCGGGTCAGTATCTTCGGGCAGCTGCGATGCGGATCGCACCAGCGCATAATCGGAAAGATAGGCTTCCAGGCATCCTTTCTTGCCGCACCTACATAAAGCGCCGTCCGGAATGTGATTGGCATGTCCAAACTCCGCAGCTGTGCCGCTGGCACCGGAAAACAAATGGTTGTCGAGGTAAAGGCCCATACCGACGCCGTAATCGAGCATGATCACCGTGAACGTCCCGCTGTACCGCTCCGGATCCGACCAGTGCAGGGCCTCGGTGATCATATTGGTATCGTTGGAAATATAGCAGTCTGCGCCAAAGGCCTGATGCAAGGGGGCAACCACCGGTATCTTGCGGCCGGAAAACGCCGGGCTCCAGGCGACCAGGCCCGCTTCGGTTTCCACAACGCCTTGCGCTGCCACACCAATTTCCTGGACTTGCGCCTCGGAGATGCCAGCATCTGCGATGAATTGGCGGATGGCAGCAATCAGGACAGGAGGAAAACTGTCTGCATCGGCGGTGGCGCTGTCGTACTGCGTTCTCAAGCTCGATGCGATCGTGCCGGCAAAATCAACGAGCGAGAGATCCATCGTGTTCACGGAGAGGCGGATACAGACCGTGTAGGCGGCTTCTGGATTGAGCCGCAAAAGCGTTCGCGGACGTCCACGGGCCTGATGCGATTTCGGTTCATCGCTCTCCACGCTGATGATCAGTTTCTGATCGAGCAGATCGGAGGTGATTGCCGTGACGGTGGCTGGGCTCAGCCGCGTTATTTTACCCAGATCAATCCGGGCTGTTGGACCATTCCGCCGAAGTGCCTGTAGAACAATGCTTCTATTCTGCCGCCGGATCTGATCCCGGTCCGCCTTGCGTGTCATGATGTTTGCGCTCGCTCCCAAATCATTTTCTTACGCCGCGTTTTCCGGGCTTTTTGGCGATTTTTTCTTCGAAGTCCTCCCTTCGAAGTCAAAGTTTCGCAAAACCATGTTGACAGGAGCCGCGCTTTAGAGCAACTTTTTTTCGGGGTCCAAAAAAAATAACAATAAGGCTGTCCCATTTTTTACCGGATCCGGTCCGGCCACAAACAAACGTGTTTCAGGTGCTGCTCTTCGATATCATGCGGCACCGATGGGAGGAATGATAACGATGCGCAAGTTCACCACTCTGCTGGCGGGCGCCCTTGTGTCCGCAACTGCTCTAACCGCTGCCCACGCTGAAGACATCGTGGTCGGTGTCAGCTGGTCCAATTTCCAGGAAGAGCGTTGGAAAACTGATGAAGCTGCGATCAAGTCCGCTTTGGACGCTGCGGGCGCGAAATATATCTCCGCCGACGCTCAGAGCTCTTCTGCCAAGCAGCTGTCCGACGTTGAGGCATTGATCGCGCAAGGCGCAAACGCTTTGATCATCCTCGCCCAGGACGCGCAGGCTATCGGCCCGGCCGTTCAGGCGGCAGCGGATGAAGGCATTCCGGTTGTCGGTTACGACCGTTTGATCGAGGATCCGCGGGCGTTCTACCTGACCTTCGACAATGTTGAAGTTGGCCGTATGCAGGCTGCTGCTGTTCTGGCTGTACAGCCGAAGGGCAACTACGTGATGATCAAGGGCTCCCCAACCGATCCGAACGCAGACTTCCTGCGCGGTGGTCAGCAGGAAGTTCTTCAGGCAGCAATTGACAGCGGCGACATCAAGATCGTTGGTGAAGCCTACACAGATGGCTGGTTGCCGGCGAACGCTCAGCGCAACATGGAGCAGATCCTAACCGCCAACGACAACAACGTTGACGCGGTGGTTGCGTCCAACGACGGCACTGCTGGCGGTGCAGTTGCTGCTCTGACTGCACAAGGCATGGAAGGCACCCCGGTTTCCGGTCAGGATGGCGATCATGCTGCCTTGAACCGCGTTGCCCGCGGTACGCAGACCGTGTCCGTCTGGAAAGATGCACGGGATCTTGGCAAGGCAGCCGGTGAAATCGCAGTTGCACTCGCCAACGGTGGTGAAATGTCTTCGGTGGACGGCGCAAACAGCTGGACTTCACCAGGGGGGACCGAACTGACCGCGAAGTTCTTGGCTCCGATGCCGATTACCAAGGACAACCTGACTGCTGTTGTTGACGCTGGCTGGATCTCCAAGGACGATCTGTGCCAGAGCGTCGAAAACGGCCCGGCTCCTTGTAACTAAGAAAAACAACGAAACGGTCCGGGCTATGAGCCCGGACCGCATGATCGGGGCGCCGGAGAGGTCAGTCCCCATGGGCTGGCCACCCGGCTTTTGAAAAAGCAAATGGTCTCCAAGCAGGAGTAACCGCAATGTCCGATACGGCACTGTCCGGCTCAAAGAGCCCGACAGCACGAAACTTCTTTACCGCGTTGCAGCTGGATACGCGCCTTTTGGGCATGATTGGCGCGTTCATTGTCCTGTGCCTGGTGTTCAATGTGTTCACCGAGGGCCGGTTCCTGACCCCACGCAACATTTTTAACCTGACAATCCAGACCGTTTCCGTTGCGATCATGGCAACAGGCATGGTCTTCGTCATCGTCACACGCCATATCGACTTGTCGGTCGGCTCGGTGCTCGCCACCGTTGCCGCGGTGATGGCAGTGGTCCAAACGGATATCCTGCCGCAATTCATGGGGCTCGGACACCCGGTGATTTGGGTGCTCGCCATCCTTTGCGGTGTTATCGCCGGCGTGATTATCGGTGGTTTTCAGGGCTGGATGATAGGTTATCTGGGAATTCCAGCCTTTATCGTCACCCTTGGCGGGCTTCTCGTCTGGCGGAACGTTGCCTGGTTCATCACCTCCGGTCAGACGATCGGGCCTCTCGACGACACGTTCACGATGATTGGTGGCATCGGCGGCACGATGGGGGAAACCGGGTCCTGGGTCTTCGGCATACTGGCTGTTGCTGCCGCCCTCTGGCTTCAGATCGCGTCGCGCCGCCGCAAGTCCTCGCACGGGTTCCCGGTCAAACCGGTTTGGGCGGAAGTCACCATGGGTGTGATCACGACGGCTGCCATTCTCGGGTTTGTTGCGATTCTGAACGCATACGACATACCGAAAGCCCGGTTGCGCCGTATGTTTGAGGCATCTGGCGAGACACTGCCGGAAGGTCTAACCATGGGCTATGGCATTCCGTATTCCGTCGTCCTTCTCATTATTGTGGCTGTGGTCATGACCGTTGTTGCCCGGCGCACACGGCTCGGCCGCTATATCTTCGCGACCGGTGGCAATCCTGATGCGGCGGAACTCTCCGGCATCAACACACGGTTCCTGACGGTCAAGGTGTTTGCCATCATGGGCGGCCTCAGTGCTCTGGCCGCAGCCGTGGCCGCAGCCCGTCTCGGGTTTTCCACCAACGACATCGGCACGCTTGACGAACTTCGCGTCATTGCGGCCGCGGTTATCGGCGGTACGGCTCTGGCTGGCGGTGTCGGTACGATCTACGGCGCAATTCTCGGTGCCCTGATCATGCAGTCACTGCAATCAGGCATGGCGATGGTTGGTGTCGATGCCCCGCTTCAGAACATTGTTGTCGGTACGGTGCTTGTGCTCGCCGTTCTGGTCGACATCATCTACCGCAAGCGCACGGGAGAGTAACAATGACCGCCCCTCTCGTAGAAATGAAAGACATGTGCATCTCCTTTGGCGGGGTGCATGCCGTGGATCATGTCTCTGTTGATCTTTATCCCGGGGAAGTGGTGGGTCTTCTCGGTCACAATGGTGCCGGCAAGTCGACTCTGATCAAGATCCTGTCCGGGGCCTACAAGGCCGACAGCGGTGAGATCCGGATCAATGGCGAGGAAGTTCACATCCATTCACCGCGGGATGCGCGGGCCCAGAACATCGAAACGATCTACCAGACGCTTGCGTTGGCAGACAATCTTGATGCGGCGTCCAACCTGTTCCTCGGCCGGGAACTGACCTCGCCGCTCGGGTTCGTCGACGACGATGCCATGGAGGCGGAAACCCGCAAGATCATGGGCCGGCTCAACCCGAACTTCAAAAAGTTCCACGCGCCAGTGAAGGCTCTCTCCGGTGGTCAGCGGCAATCCGTGGCGATTGCACGGGCGGTTTACTTCAACGCAAAGATCCTGATCATGGATGAGCCGACAGCGGCGCTGGGAGTGCATGAAACCCAGATGGTGGCCGAGCTCATTCAGGAACTGAAGAAGCAGGGCCTCGGCATCTTCTTGATCAGTCACGACATCCACGATGTCTTCCAGTTGTGTGACCGGATTGCCGTCATGAAGAACGGCCAGCTGGTCGGCACGGCAAAGACTGGTGATGTCACCGATGATGATGTCCTCGGCATGATCATCCTGGGCAAGTGCCCTCCGGGTGCGACACCTGGACCTGGTGCAATTGTTGACGAAACGGTCGTTGGATAGACCTTTTGGCCCGCGCCATGGCTCGGGCCATTCCTCGAATTTACTGCACTAACTGTGTGGGGCAGTTCGGACGATTTGCCAATGTCGAGCCTCCAGGTTGAGGTTTCGGCATTCTTTTGAAACCGAAATGAGGAACGCACCTCATGATTGTTGGCCTTGATATTGGTACCAGTTCGGTCAAAGCGATTTTGCTTGATGAAAATCAGATCCTTGTGGCGTCCGCAACGGCGGAGCTGACGGTTCAGCGTCCCCACCCGGGCTGGTCCGAACAGGATCCGGAGAGCTGGTGGACCGCTTGCGAAACGGTCCTCGATAGTCTGAAGCAGCGAGTGCCTTCAAAGATGGCCGCGGTGAAAGGCATCGGATTGTCCGGTCACATGCATGGGGCGACATTGCTGGATGCAGAGGGCAAGCCATTACGTCCGTGCATCTTGTGGAATGATGGCCGGTCCGCAAAACAATGCGCTGATCTTGAGGCGGCAGAACCGAAGTTCCTGTCCCTTGGTGGCAATCGGGTGATGCCCGGTTTCACTGCCCCTAAGTTGCAATGGGTGCGTGAGAACGAGCCGGAGGTCTTCGCAAAGACGGCCATGGTTCTGCTGCCCAAGGACTATGTCCGCTTCAAACTCACCGGGATCTATGCCGGGGACATGTCCGACAGTGCCGGGACGCTCTGGATGGATGTGGCAAAGCGCGACTGGAGCGATGAGCTTTTGGCCGCCACAGGTTTGACCCGCCAGAACATGCCGCACCTCGTGGAAGGGTCGGACGTCTCAGGTGAAGTGACGTCAGATCTGTGCGCCCGCTGGGGATTTGACAAGGCTCCGGTTGTGGCCGGCGGCGGTGGCGACAATGCCGCATCCGCCTGCGGGGTCGGGGCGGTGGAGCCGGGCTCCGGGTTTGTCTCGCTTGGCACGTCGGGCGTGCTTTTTGTCACCAATGACCGCTTCTCGCCGAATGTGGAAAATGCTGTCCATGCCTTCTGTCATGCCGTGCCAAACACCTGGCACCAGATGGGTGTGATCCTGTCGGCGACCGACAGTCTCAACTGGCTGGCAAGCCGGCTGAAGAAAACCCCACGGGAGTTGACGGCGGCACTTGCAGGTGCAGCCGGGCCGTCAGATGTGTCTTTCCTTCCGTACCTCGGCGGCGAGCGGACGCCCCACAATGATGTGGCGATCCGGGCCGGTTTCGCCGGGATTTCCCACGAGACAGACGATACTGAGCTGACCCATGCCGTTCTGGATGGGGTGGCCTACGCCTTGAAAGATTGCCTCCTTGCGTTGACCGCTGCCGGCACGAAAGTTGACCGTTTGCTGGCTGTTGGCGGCGGGTCCAGATCCGAGGTCTGGCTGGAGATCATCGCGAGCGTCTTGGAGGTGCCGATCGACGTGCCTGTCGACGGCGATTTCGGGGCCTCTCTTGGGGCTGCGCGCCTGGGTCAGGCTGCTGCTTTGGGTTCCACGGAGGGTGTCTTCGGCAAACCTGCCCTTCGAACAACCATTGATCCCAACCCAACCCTTATTCCCGCTTACGCCGATGCTTATCAGCGCTGGCAAAAACTGTATCCGGCATTCAAGCAGGCCGGTTTTTAAGGAGATACTTTCATGAGCACTGGATTTTTTGGCGATCTGCAGCCAATCCAATTCGCCGGACCCGACAGCCGCGATCCGCTGACCTACCGCCACTACAACAAGGATGAAGTCGTCTTTGGAAAGCGGATGGAAGATCACCTTCGGCTTGCCGTGTGTTATTGGCACAATTTCTGCTGGCCAGGATCTGACCCTTTTGGCGGCGAGACCTTCAACCGCACCTGGATGGCCGCAGGCGGCGACCCGATGGAACAGGCAAAGCTTAAAGCCGATGTGGCCTTTGAGATGTTCCAGATCCTCGGAATGCCGTTCTTCACTTTCCATGACCGCGACATTGCGCCCGACGGCAAGACGCTGGCGGAAAGCAATGCCAATGTGAATGCAATTGCCGACATCTTTGAAACGAAGATGGCCGAGACCGGCGTGAAACTTCTTTGGGGAACAGCCAACATGTTCTCCAACCGCCGGTACATGTCCGGAGCTGCGACCAATCCTAACCCGGATGTCTTTGCCTATGCGGCAGCCCAGGTGAAAAACGCCATGGATGTCACTCAACGCCTGGGCGGCGCGAACTATGTTCTATGGGGCGGGCGCGAGGGGTATGAGACCCTGCTGAACACCAACATCAAACAGGAACTGGACCAGCTCGGCCGCTTCCTCAACATGGTGGTCGAATACAAGCACAAGATCGGTTTCAAAGGAGCGATCCTGATCGAACCCAAACCGCAAGAGCCCTCCAAGCACCAGTACGACTATGATGTTGCGACTGTTTACGGCTTCCTGAAAGCTTATGGCCTTGAAAACGAGGTCAAGATGAACATCGAACAGGGCCACGCAATCCTTGCCGGCCATTCGTTCGAGCATGAGCTGCATATGGCCCGTTCACTTGGTATTTTCGGGTCCGTTGACATGAACCGGAACGATTACCAGTGCGGTTGGGACACCGATCATTTCGGCATGAACGTGCCGGAGCTGGCGCTGGCCTATTATGAGATCCTGATGGCGGGGGGCTTCACGACCGGCGGCACAAATTTTGACGCCAAGTTACGGCGCCAATCCCTCGACCCGGTTGATCTGATCCAGGCACATGTGGGCTCGGCCGACGCCATCGCCCGTGGCCTCAAAGCGGCTGCGGCCATGATCGAAGATGGCCGTATGAAAGGTTTTGTCGAGGATCGCTACGCAGGGTGGAAAAAGCCGGAGAACCAGGACATCCTGAAGGGCGGCAGCTCTCTCGAAGCGCTTGCCGAACGGGTACACGCACAGGATCTTGAGCCGCAACCTGTGTCCGGCAAACAGGAATATCTGGAGAGCCTTGCAAATCTTTTTGTTTGATTTTCCTGATGCCGCTAGCTGTCCCGGCCTTGAGCCGGACCAAAACCATAGTGACCCCGGCTCAGGGCCGGGGAAGCGTTCAGGGAATGAGTGTCACACTTTTTTCCGGTCACGTTTGCAGCGCTCGGAACAAAATTTGACCTCATCCCAGTCTCGCGCCCATTTCTTGCGCCAGGCAAATGGCCGCCCGCAGGCCGGGCAGATTTTCTGTGGCAGATCGCCTTTGCGGCGCATTTTCATGTCGCGTCCCCAAAGAGATCGGCCTGATCCGGATTGGCAGCAGCTTTCCGGGTGCGGCGGCGGGATTTTTCCTGCCCGCGCATCGGTATCCCGCTCTTGCGGCTGCCGTGCTTGGTCTGGATCCCGGAGGCTTCCGATCGAAAAGCTTGCCCCTTACGCACGGCCCAGACCTTGTCCCGTGCCTCCTTGGCAGCCGACAGATAATCGACAACGGGGAAAGGATAGGTTTTGCCGAGGACCTTGCCGGCGTTCTCCGCTTTCCAGGGTTCATGGATATGGGCCGGATCGATATCTTTAAGTTCCGGGACCCAGCGTTTGACGAAAATACCGTCCGGATCCTGATCCTTAGCTTGTTTCACCGGATTGTAGATCCGTATCGTGTTGATCCCGGTGGTGCCCGATTGCATTTGGATCTGGGACCAGTGAATGCCGGGTTCATAGTCGGTGAAGAAGCGTGCTAGATGCAGGCCGGGTTGGCGCCAGTCGAGCCAAAGGTGATAGCTCGCGACCGCTGTCAACATGGCGCGCATCCGGAAGTTCATCCACCCGGTCGCGGTCAGCGCGCGCATGCAGGCATCGACAAAGGGAAGCCCGGTCTCACCGCGTTGCCAGGCTTGAAGCCGCTCCGCGTCGGGCGTTGAAGGCCGCAAGCCGTCATAGGCGCGATGCAGGTTTTCAAATTCGAGGCGCGGCTCGTCCTCAAGCTTCTGCATGAAATGGCAGTGCCAGTGCAAACGGCCTGAAAAGGAACGCATTGCCCCCTGCCATGTGCTGCGGCCTTTGAATTCCGCCTGCTTTAACTCCGCTTGCCGCGCCCATGTCGCCTGCGCCACTTCCCGCATGGATACTGTTCCGAAAGTGAGGTAAGGCGACATGCGTGAGCAGGCTTCAAAGGCCTTCACCGGTGTCGCCATGGCCGCACGGTAGGGTTTTCCGCGGGTGAACAAAAAGGTTTCCAGACTTTCCATAGCTGCCACGCGCCCCCCAATCTGCCGATCCGGGCAGGAATCCGCGGCAAGTCCAAGGTCAGCGGCGCTGGGCAGAGGATCTGAAGACAAGCCTGAAAGGGGTTTGAGTGCGGGTGGGTCAATCGGCTGTTCCGCCATAAACTGATCCCATTGTCCGGCCCAGCCATCCCGCGATTTTATCCGCCGGATAACGCCTGTCTGGCGGCACTCTGTCCACGGGACAGCATTGGCCCGGCACCAGGCAGCAACCTCTTTGTCCCGTTGAAACGTCCAGCCATTGCCAGTTTCTTCGTGAGACCACAGTCCGGCAATCGTGTAGCGGCTGGTAAGGGACGACAAAATGTCTGTCACCGGGCCTGTGCGCAGGATCAAAGGCTGGCCAAGGCGCGAAAGCTCTTGGTTCAACTCCTGCAACGATTCAGACAAAAACGCGAAGTGGCGGGCCGACATGTCCGGTAGGCGCCAAAGGTCCGGCTCAATAACGTAAAGCGGCAGAACAGGGCCCTGCAGGCTCGCACGTTTGAGCGGCTCGTGATCGAAAACACGCAGATCTTTCTTGAACCAGACGATGTGGATTGGTTCGGACACGGGCACCCAGGTGATTTGTTTCTGGAGTTATACGTGGCAACAGAATGCTGGATTTGTAGCGCTAAACTAAAGACCGTCGTTCAGATGGCGGACCTCCGGATCGACAAGAGCGTGCAGCCTGTGGGCCGTATGCTGGGCAAAACGCAACGTGACGGCTTTGCGAGTTGCAGCAGCAACCTTGTGTTCGGGTGCATCGCGTAAGATCTCCGCGCCGTATCCATCTGAAACGATCAGACCGGCATCTTCAGGAAAAATGTCCAACGGAACATCTGGATGGGTAGCGAAGAAGAACCGGTCGCAGTGTTGACGATAGTCCGGCCATTTATGGTCGGATCGGAAATCGGCCACCGACGATTTCACTTCTACAATCCAAAGCTCATGTTTCGGACCAAGGGCCAAAAGGTCAGCCCGGCGTGCGGAAGCCAGCGTGACTTCTGCAGCGCAGGCAAACTTGCGTTGCCGCATCAGCCGGGCCGCGCCGCGCCACACCTTCAGTGCTGTTTCCGATTGCCGCCCGTCCGCGAGCGGATCATCGAGCTCTATACGGCTGCCCTCTGAACGAATATCGGTTTTCATTCCACTTTTGTTCCATTTATGTTCGAAAAATGCAAGCAGCGGAATCGCAGAAGTTGACGTGGCAAACGAAAACTGTCTCCATCATGCGTGCGAAGGGAGCTGCGCGGACGGCGGAACAGCTCTTAAGGAGGGAAAGTGGTTATGAACCGTTGGGTGATCGCCGCGTGTTTTTGTGCTGCTGCAGCTGTGGCAGCCGCTCCGGCCATGGCTGGCAAGGGCGATCTCAAAAGATCTGTTCCACGCTCTGCACCGCTTCTTAAGGGCAAGACCCTGGACCTTAGATTTGCAGATTTCGCGCAAGGCATCTGGGTGCGTGATTTAAGCAATTGTCCGGCACCCCGGATCGACCGCAATGACCCCGGCGCTGCCATTGCGATTTATCGCGGGCTTTTGGAAACGCCGAGCCGCATTTGTCAGGTTTATGGTGCTGAAAAGGACAAGCAATTCACTCAGCGGGCGGCGATCAATTGTCTCTTGAATGATGGCGGTGAGGCCATCGAGCTGGTGACCGTACAGCCGCGCGGCACCAATGGCCTTATTGTGCAGGAGGGCGAGCGGGCTCCGGTGCATTTCCGGTTCTGTGAAGCCATTCAGCCCGTCCTGCAGTCGGCCCAAAACAGCGACAACTGATCGTCCAAAATCGAAGAAACTTGATTCAGATTTCCGGTCCGGCCCAAACATCGGACCGCGCGGCCTTCTTTGGCGTGTGCGATTCTGAAATGTGCGCCGTTAGAGGATCCAGCGTGACCAGCGCATCATATTGGCTGAGGAACACTTGGCCTGTTAGATGATCTAGGAAATCCGTCCGTTTCAGCCGGTCCATCACTGGCCCCTTGACCTCAGACAGATGAAAGGAAACGCCGGAATCGGACAGCCGGTGATTGATTTCTTCCAGACTTTCGAGAGCGCTGGCGTCAATTTCGTTCACGGCCGGGCACATCAGCACGACGTGCTCGATGTTCGGCCGGTCCGCGACTAGAGCGTAGATCTTGTCTTCCAGGAACCGGCTGTTGGCAAAGAACAGGCTTTCATCGACCCGTAAGGTTAGGACACGTTCTCCGGTCACGACCTTGTGCCGATCGATATTGCGGAAATGCTCCGTGCCGGGCACCACGCCAACAATGGCCATATGCGGCCGGCTGTTGCGGTAAAGATAAAGCGCGATGGACAGTCCGACCCCGGCGACAACGCCCTGTTCCACGCCGAAAAACAGTGTGATCAGGATGGTTGCCGCCATCGCTGTGAAATCGCTTTTCGAGTAGGCGAATGTCCGCCTTACGGCGCCCAAATCGACCAGCGACAACACGGCGACAATGATCGTTGCAGCCAATGTCGCCTGCGGGAGATGGGTGAGGAGCGGCGTTAAGAAAAGCGTGGCGAGCGCAATGCCGACGGCGGTATAGGCGCCGGCCGCCGGCGTGGCCGCACCCGCATCGAAATTGACCACAGACCGCGCAAAACCTCCGGTGACCGGATAGCCGCCGGAAAGCGCGGAGGCGATGTTCGATGTGCCAAGACCAATTAGTTCCTGATCCGGTTCGATCCTCTGACGTTTCTTGGCCGCGAGGGTTTGTGCGACGGACACGGATTCCACAAAGCCGATCACGGATATCAAAAGCGCTGGGCCCGCCAGCGCCAGCCACAACTCGCTGTCGAAACTGGGCAATTGCGGCATGGGCAGGCCGGATGGGATATCACCGACGATCCGGACGCCCTTGTCGCCAAGGGAAAACACTGCCGAGGCAAGTGTTGTCACAGCAACCGCCGCGACGGGTCCAGCCTTGGTCAGGATATCGGCCAGAAACGGTTTGAATCCGAGGCCGAGCAGCAGTCTTTTCAAACCCTTGCGCACCCAGAACAGGAACGCGGTCGCGCCAGCGCCAATGGCAAGCGTGATCCAGTTGACCTCATCGAGATGCGCGGCGATCGAAAGCAGGATCTCGTAAAGTGTATGACCGTGGGCTGGAACGCCCAGAATATGTTTCAACTGGCTGGAGGCAATCAAAAGCCCTGATGCAGTGATGAAACCGGAGATTACCGGGTGGCTCAAAAGGTTTGCCAGGAACCCGAGCCGGAACAGACCCATAACGACCAGCATCAAGCCGGAGATGAAGGCAAGGGCAATGGCGGCCCCAAGATACTCCGGGGTCCCTTGAGCCGCGAATTGACCGACGGCAGACGCTGTCATCAGGGAAACAACGGCAACAGGACCAACGGCGAGCGCCCGGCTGGTGCCGAATATGGCATAGGCCACCAGCGGCGCGATCGACGCATAAAGACCGACTTCCGGCGGCAATCCCGCCAGCAAGGCGTAGGCAAGCGATTGTGGAATGAGCATAATGGTGACTATGACCGCAGCGACCAGATCGCTGGTTGCCGTCGTCTTGTCGTAGGTTTTGCCCCATTCAAGGATGGGGAAGTAACGCTTCAATCCGCTCATGTTCCGCCTGATAGTGTCAAATACTCTGGCGTGGTCATGCCACATTGCCGGGAGGACTGCATAAAGAAAACGAGCCGGTTTCCCGGCTCGAAAGAGAGTTAGGGGCAAGCCTTTGTGAAAGGCTTATATGGTTAGGCTGCCGTGACTTTTTCCGGTCTGGCCATCCACTCCTTACCGCGCAGCATTGCGCGCCAATAGATTGGAGGAAGAATCCGTTCTTTCAAAAGCCACGCAGTCCGCGTTGGCTTGGTCCCGTCCACCAGCCAACGCGGGAAGCTCGGCAACAGCGTTCCGCCATAGCCGAATTCTGCAAGAACAATCTTTCCGCGCTCAACGGTGAGCGGACAGGAGCCATAGCCGTCGTATTGCACCGTTGCGCTGTGACCGTTGATGTCCGAGATAATGTTTTCCGCCACCACCGGCGCCTGCTTACGGGCTGCCGCCGCGGTCTTCGCATTAGGCGCGTTCATCACATCGCCGAGCGACCAGATGTTGTCATAGGTCTTGTGGCGCAAGGTCGCCTGATCCACGTCGACCCAGCCGGCAGCATCGGCCAGCGGCGAGACGCGAACGAAGTCCGGCGCCGTCTGCGGTGGCGTCACATGGATCATGTCGAATTCAACATCGATTTGCAGCGGATCCGTCCCAGGTTCTTTGATCTCAAACCGGGCTTTCCTGGCCGGGCCATCGATCGCGACCAGATTGTGGAAGAAATTTAGGGTCGCATCGTAGCGCTCCACATAGTCCATCAGGGCGGGGACATAGTCCTTCACACCAAAGAGGACCCCGCCGGCATTCATGAACTGGATGTCGATGTTGTCGATGCGCCTTGATTTAGTCCAGTGGTCCCCTGAGAGGTACATCGCCTTTTGAGGGGCGCCCGCACACTTGATCGGCATTGGCGGCTGGGTGAACACGGCCCGGCCTGAGGCCATCTCCTGCACCAGTTTCCAGGTGTAGGGCGCAAGGTCATACCGGTAGTTTGATGTCACGCCGTTTTTACCGAGCGTGTCGACGAGACCTTCAATGCCGTGCCAATCCAGTTTCAACCCCGGGCAGACCACAAGCCGGTCGTATTTCACCACGCGGCAACCATCCAGAATGACCGCATTGTCCTTTGGTTCGAAGGCTGCCACGGCAGATTTCAGCCAGTGAATGCCTGAGGGGATCAGCGAAGCCATGGTCTTAGCTGTATCTGACGCATCAAAAATGCCGGCACCCACCATGGTCCAGCCCGGCTGGTAGTAATGCACATCGGCCGGGTCGATCACGGCGATAACGAGATCTGCGTCCCGGGACAGCAGGCTGGACGCAACTGATATCCCTGCAGCTCCTCCGCCGACGATGACGACATCGAATCGGGCGTCCTCGACAGTATCTGTCGGTGTTCGACCGCCATTTGCGATCCGGCGGACCACGCCCGCCATGTCGTAACCAGCGGCTTTGGTTTTTGTCAGAATACCCGCAACCGGCAAGGTATTGGCCTGAGACAGAGACCAAAGCGTTGCCGAGCGGGTCCCGGTCCGGCAGTATGCTAGAACTGGTTTCGGCAGCGAGGCCAGATGCGCGCCAAAGGCATCGGCATCTTCATCCTGCACCTTGCCTGCCGTGATCGGCTGGTACCGGACTTCAAGGCCGAATTTCTTGGCCGCAGCCTCGATCTCCTCAAATGTCGGCTGGTCGGCGGCTTCTCCATCCGGCCGGTTGCAGATGATTGACCGGAACCCCTGCTGTGCAATGTCCGGCACGTCCTCCGGCATGATCTGCGGGCAAACCGAAATCTGCTTGTCGATGGATGCCACCTGCATGGCTGCCTCCCGTTTCTTGTCAATCAGAGCCCGTTAACCGGCACTTTCAGGAATGTTTTTCCGCTCTCGTCAGCGGGCGGCAATTTTCCGGCGCGCATGTTCACTTGAAGGGACGGAATGATGAGCTTTGGCATATCCAGCTGGGCGTCGCGTTCCGTCCGGAAACGGACGAATTCTTCCCGTGTCTTGCCGCCGCCGACATGAATGTTGTGCGCTTTCTCATCACCCACCGTGGTTTCCCAGGCAATATCCCGGCCGTTCGGGCCATAATCGTGGCACATGAAGAGGCGCATATCGTCCGGAAGGGCGAGAACCTTCTGGATGGAATCGTAGAGCGTACCGGCATCCCCGCCCGGAAAGTCTGCCCGCGCAGATCCGCCGTCGGGCATGAACAATGTGTCGCCGGCAAAGGCCGCATCGCCCAAGACATGCACCATGCAGGCCGGTGTGTGGCCGGGTGTATACATGGCAAAGGCGGTCATTTCACCGATCTGATATGTGTCGCCGTCCTTGAACAGGCGATCGAACTGGCTTCCGTCGCGTTGGAACTCGGTGCCTTCATTAAACACCTTGCCGAAGGTTTCCTGAACAACGGTGATCTGTTCACCGATGCCGAGCTTGCCGCCGAGTTTTTCCTGAATGTACGGCGCGCCGGACAGATGATCGGCATGAACATGCGTTTCAATCAGCCACTCAAGATCCAGGTCTTTGTCCTGAATGTAGGCGATGATTTCATCGGCATGATCGTACGTGATGCGCCCGGCCGCGTAGTCAATGTCCATCACACTATCGACAACCGCGCAGGCGTTTGACGCCGGATCTTTGACTACATAGCTGATCGTGTTTGTGGCCGGGTCAAAAAAGGCTTTGACCTCTGGAATGATGGCCATATCGACCGGATAGTTCGAGGAACTCATTGTGTGTCTCCCGTTGTCTGGCTTCGCCAGTTCTATTCTCAAGCTTGGGCCGGACTGGGGCGTGAGCCCAGTGTTGTGATCCCGCGCGCCACCAAAATCCCTGCGACAATCGCCGCTCCCGTCAGCAAGGGGCCGCTCAAACCGAGGCCGAGGACCGGCACCAGTCCGCCGGGGCAAAAGCCGCTCATGCCCCAACCTATGCCAAAGATAGCCGATCCGCCGATCAGTTTCATATCCAGATCTGTTTTTGTCGGCAGCGAAAACTCTGAGGCCAGCACCGGAGAGTTCATGCGGAAAGCAAGGCGGTATCCAATTGCGGCAACCGTCAGGGCACCGCTCATGACAAAGGCCAGACTGGGGTCCCACGTCCCTGTAACATCAAAGAAGTTTAGGACCTTGGCCGGATTGCCCATCCCGGAAATCAAAATACCTGTCCCGAAAACAAGGCCAATCGCGAATGCGGAAAGAAGCCGGATCATGATTAACCTCCAAACACGTGACGGATGAGGAAAACGGTGACACCGCCGGTTGCCATGAAGGTCATGGTCGCAACGATAGAGCGGGCGGACAGGCGGGACATTCCGCAAACGCCGTGTCCGTTGGTGCAGCCCGAGCCGAGCGTGGTCCCGACACCGGTCAAGAACCCTCCGGCAAGCAAAAGCGCAGGCGACGATGGGATGCTGATTTCTGGCAGTTGCCCGGTAGCGCCAAGCAGAACCAGCGGGCTTGTGACCATCCCGGCGATAAAGGCTGCGCGCCACGCCCAGTCGGAATTGATGTTCAGGCTCAGCAGCCCGCCGACAATGCCATTGATCCCGGCAATGCGGCCATGAACCGCCATAAGGGCGACGGCGGCAAGTCCGATCAGCAGGCCGCCTGACAAGCTGAGTATGGGTGTGAATTCGGTCATGGGGATCCTCATTATGCTATTTTCGAATGTATGAATATAAGACAAAAGATGCAAGCGGTGAATGAAGTGACTGCCCAGAGTTTCCTAAGGGAAAGCGCGTGCTGGCCAAAGGCCGGAAAATCCGGCATGGTCAGATGAAACCTAAGCGCCGGAGGGACTATGAAGACGCAAAACTTGTTGGCCGGATTGATGTTTTCTGCGGTCGCGTGTCTTCAGCCGGTGCAAGCCTATGCAGATGAGGATGCCTACAAGCTGCCCTTGAAACTTTTCGGCAAAGACGAAATTGTCGGTGGAATTTCTCCGTGCCATTTGTCGTTCTGGCAGCAGAACCGTAACCCTGAGACAGACAATTATGCGTATCTGTTCCATGCCAACCAGGAGAGTGATGGTTTCACCGGTCCGGGATTGGTGGAGATCGGGGACAAGTTCTACAGCGTAAACGAACTCGTTTACGGCGGTGAACCCATCGAAGGCCATGGCACTCAATATCTGTTTGCAAGCGATGATCGGGATATAAAAGTCCAGATCGAACTTCTCGAAGTCACGTTCCGAAATGACGCCTTTTATTTCGACAAGGCCAAGGTCACTGTTATCCAGAAGGGCAAACTGCCTTTCACGGCGAACGCCAAAGGGGTCAGCGGTTGCCCGAAAACCGCATCGCTACCCCAGACGGCTTCGGCCAGTCCGAACTTGCCTGCAGGTATTCCGATCGGTTCCGAGCGATACTTGGCAGATATGTCCGAAATCCCGGCCGTATTGCGCCAGCAAATGCGCGATTACGCGAGCGATGTCTGCGACATCGATGGCCAGTTTGCCTGGTCGGGCGCGCGTTACGTGATCAGTGACTATTATCTGATGTGGCAAATCCCCTGCTTTCAAGGTGCCTATCAGGGGTCCGGCGTCTTTGCAGTAACACAGAACCCGCCGCAAGACTGGGGTGAATTGTTGACCCTGCCCAATCCCCCCGGATTGGAGGGCAATCAGAACTATTCAGCGATGAATGCCAAGGTGTTGGGATCGTCCGGCCACATTGAAACCACCGAATTTGGCCGGGGCGCGGGAGACTGCGGCGTCTATCAGGTGTTTCGCCTGATCGATGGGCCAGGCGAAGTCCTTGAGTTGGAACTTCTCGAGTATCGGGAGAAGATCGACTGTGACGGGAATGCGCCTGAACCCAACACCTGGCCTTTGGCCTACCGGGCGCAATAGTTCAGTCTGCAGCCGGAGTTGAGAGACCGGGCGGTTCGGGCAGACGTGCCAGCACAACATGCGAAAGGTTCGCGCGCTGCCGGGTCTCGGCACCTGGTATGAGACGGGCCGGATTGACTTCAACACCGGGAAGTTCCCGGTCCATTTTAGGGCCGGAGAACTCACCCATTGGCCTCAGAATGTCCTCGTGGACGACGCTGCCAAGATAAAGGGGCTCCAGCGTCCCACCTTCGAGAACTTCGTATCGGCTGGGCCACAAACGCATGACCCAGCGTCCGCCCTCCGCGCCATCGGCATCGTTGCGGATCAGGATCAGGTCGGGTTGGCGGCCGTTCTGGCTCCGCGGCAGGATCGGGAGAGAATCCGGCGGGGTTTCGCCTTCCACAAAGCCGCCTGCTGTCGATAGTGACCACTTTGGCGGATGCACCCAGCCGTCTTTCGCAGCGATGTCAGCAAAAGCTTCAAGTGGGCCTGCGTATTGAATGACGAGCGGTTCTTCGGTTTCCCCGTCAATACCGATCCGGTGTGCTGGTAGGCTTTGCCAGGTTCCGTCTCTCCAGTCGCTCGCCTGGATGATCTCTTTGTGAATTCGCGGCGCGTAAGTGACCAGCCCAGCATCGAAGGAGCGGGCCACATGCCAGCCACCAAACCCGGCAAGCATTCCACAAACGATCGTTGTGAGGGTCAACCGGCCGATTTTCTCGTTGTGAATCGGGCCGAACACGAAGGCGAAGGCGGACACGATGGCCGTGCCGAACAAGAGCCCGGCCAACACATCCGACATCCAGTGTGCGCCAAGGTAGATCCGTGAGAACCCGATGGTGATCACATAGGCGACAGTGACTGTGAAAATACCCGCCTTTACCCAGCGGCTGCGGTCATGAGCAATCAAGACTGCACAGATACCGAACAGAACGGTGTTGAGCGTCGCATGGCCGCTCGGAAAGCTGAAGGAATCGGCGCCTGTGTAAAGCTCCATGGGCCGGGAGCGGTGCAGCATCAATTTCAGTAAAGGCACAAAAATGGCCGTACCGGCAATCGCAATGACAAACCCGATGCCGCGCCGCCAGGCCTTTCGGAAGAACAGATAGGATGCCACGGCAATTGCAATCGCGGTCACAACGATGCCATCCCCAAGTGTGGTCATGAAGACCATGATCTTGTCGCCGACGGGCGTTCGGAGGCTGTCAAATAGGTTCAGGATGGCAAGGTCCGCGCGAACCATCGGTTCGTTTGGAGCGACTTCACCAATCAGCCAGAAGAAAGCCGGCATCGTGATGAGGATAAGCACTGTCGAGGCCAGCATTCCCGCAGAGCGGGGATGAGCCGGATCGAAATTGTGTCCAATCCATTGCGAGATTCGGTCGGGCCGCCGCGCAAACCAGCGTGCGATGGCCGAATGCGCGTTTGGAAACAGGGGCAGAATAATGAGGATCAACCACCGGCCCAGCATGACCGCCAGGAAGATCACCAGCAGAAGCGCGCCCAGAACCAGCGCAAGGCGGCCGCTGATCTGGCCGATCGCATGAAGCGCTGACCCGGCAATGACACCCGGCGCAATGTGCGCCACGCTCCACGCAATGGCAGACGTGAAGTTGACCACCGAAAACCGGGTAAAGTTCATACCGGCCATGCCGGCAATGCCCGGAACCACCGATTTCACACCTGGAACGAAGCGGCCGATAAAGACGCTTTTGCCGCCATGTTGTTTGAAGAACTCTTCGCCGCTCTCGACCACGTTGCTGTACTTGTTCAGCGGCCACATGCTTTTGATCTTGTCTTTGAAGGCCCAGCCAATCCAATAGGAGATCGCATCTCCTGCGGTTGCGCCAAGTGTTGTCCAGATGAGCAGCGGCATCAGGTCAAGCTTGCCCAGGCCAACAAGCGTGCCGGCACCCACCAAAACAACAGTGGTTGGAACAAACAAACCGATCAGGAACAACGCTTCGCCCATGGCTGCCAAAAAGCAGATCAACCCGGCAAGCGACGGGTTCTCGGCGATGAAATGCAGGATGGGATCAAGGAAGTCGGTCACGGAAATCCGGCGGTCTCTAAGAAGGTGCTGGCACTGTTATAACCCGGCTCCGTGAAATTCGGATGCGGGCAGGGTTTCATATATGTGCTGATCGCATCCTCCAACAGGGAAAATGCAGTTTCATTTCTTGCATAATGACCGGTTCCAGCGATGGTGTGGTTTTTTTAGGTTTGCTGTTTCACAATGTGGCTTCATGGTTCGTGACCGGAGGACACAATGTTCGAATCTGCCCGCATGCCGCAAAAGATGACCAAAAAGTCCTTCAAGAAACTTGAACCGGAACTTCGGGAGGCGCTGTTGGCGGCGCAGCTCCCGGTGATCGAGAAGCAGCAGTTCTCCACACTCATCCTGGTTGATGGCCTTGATGGTGCTGGCAAGGGCGAAGCAGTTGCCAGGCTTTATGGCTGGATGGATGCGCGGCACCTCGTTTGCAACGCTTATGGCGAACCGATGGATGAAGCCCGGCTTCGCCCACCGTTGTGGCGCTACTGGCGGGACCTCCCGGCCAAGGGAGAGACAGCTATTGTTTTCGGCAGCTGGTATCAGTCCCTGTTGCGCGACCGCATATACAAAAAAATAGACGAGGATGCTTTCGATAAGGGCCTGGTTCGGATCCGGCGTTTTGAAGAGATGCTGGCGAACGAGGACGTTCTCATCCTCAAGTTCTGGTTTGTCCTTCCCAAGGATGTTCAAAAGGAACGCCTGAAGAAGGTCGAAAAGAAAAGTGCCGGCCGGCATGTCTTGGCAGACTGGGCGGCCTTGAAGCATCATAAGAAAGCCAGTGAAACCGGTGAGAAGATTATCCTGGAAACCAGTATGGGATTTGCCCCCTGGTTTGTGATCCCCTCGCAAGATCCGGAGTACCGGGATGTAGCTCTGGGGCAGACTGTCGCAAGATCCATGCAGCTCAAGCTTGAAGATGGCGAGCCCACCTCAGTCGCAGCGCCGCCAGTGGTGGGTGGGCTGAAGCGGGAAACTGCGGTCGACGCAATCGATTTGACCGAGACATTGGAGAAGGCCAAATACGAAGAGCTCAGAAAAAAGTATCAGGACCAGCTCTCCGAACTCTCAGACCGCAAGTCTATGTCAAAGACCGGCGTTATGCTTGTTTTTCAAGGCAATGATGCGGCTGGCAAAGGCGGCGCCATCCGCCGACTGATCCGGCCGCTTGACCCACGGATCTACAAGGTGCATTCGATTTCGGCGCCGACCGATGAAGAAAAGGCGCGCCCTTATCTTTGGCGGTTTTGGCGCCGCGTGCCGCGAAAAGGACATTTCGCCATCTTTGACTGGTCTTGGTACGAGCGGGTTTTGGTTGAACGTGTAGAGGGTTTTGCCGGTCACGATGACTGGCTGCGCGCCTACAACGAGATCAATGAGTTCGAGCAGGAGCTCACGGACTTCGGATACACTGTGTGCAAATTCTGGCTGGCCATTTCAGAAGAAGAACAGCTCAGGCGGTTTAAAGCCCGCGAGGAAACCGTGTACAAGCAGCACAAGATCACGGACGAGGATTGGCGCAACCGTCTTAAATGGGATCAGTACGCCATTGCCGCCGGCGATATGGTGGACCGAACTTCAACCCGTTACGCACCGTGGACGCTGGTTTCTGCGGAAAACAAGAAACATGCGCGGATCAAGGTCTTGAAGACCATCTGCGACCGTTTGGATGAAGTCCTATAAACTCGGCCGGACTCATTTGTGAGCCCGAACCTTGATTGTCACGGCGCGCTCTAAAGAGCCTCGGCCAGAGTGTCGATCGCGGCCTGAACGCCGCCCTTTTCATGAGGAATGCCAAGCTTCGTAAGGCCGAGCTCGATCGCGGACAGCGTGCCAAGCGTCATGACTGCGTTCACGTGACCCATATGGGCAATCCGGATGCCTTCATTGGAAAGCTCTCCGATGGTCCCTCCGATGGTGACACCGCAAACTTCCTTGGTGAAGTCGCGCAGTGGCTCGGGATCTGTATCCTTGAGCCGAACCACAGTGACACTATCGGAGCGGTGGCGGGGATCTTCGATGTTGAATTCCAAAACACCGCCTTTGGCCCACTGGCTTACGGCCGCCCTGGTCGCATCCGCCAGGAGTTTATGACGGTTCCAAACCTGCTCAAGGCCTTCACCAAAAACCAGATCGAGGGCTTTCCGGAACCCGAACAGAAGATGCTCCGGCGGCGTGCCACAGTATTTTTGGTAGTGAACAGGGCCTTGTCGGAAGGTCCAATCAAAATAGTTGGTTCGAAGATTTGCGGTTTCGTGCGCCTTGTCTGCCTTTGGCCCGGCGGCGACAAAGGAAAGGCCAGGCGGTGACATCAATCCTTTTTGGGAACCGGTCAAGGCGACGTCGATACCCCATTCATCCATTTCAAACGGAATGCATCCGAGCGATGCGATGGTGTCGACCATGAAAAGAGCAGGGTGCTTAGCTGCATCAATGGCTCTTCGCAGAGCCCGAATGTCATTCCAGACCCCGGAGGCTGTATCAACCTGAACAACGAGGATTGCCTTGATCTCGTGATCGGTGTCTTCCTTCAGGCGCGCCTCCAGCTGGTCCGGATCGACCGCTGTGCGCCAAGTCCCGGGCAAAACCTCGACATTCAGATCCAGGAGTTTTGACGCCTCTCCCCAACCGGCTGCAAACAAACCGGAATGAAGCGCCAAGATCTTGTCACCTCGGTTGAGTGTGTTGGTGAGGGCGGCATCCCAGGCGCCATGTCCGTTGGCCGCGTAAATGTAGGTCTTGCCTTCTGTCCGGAAAAGCTGTTTCAGGCCGGAAAGGCAAGCGTCCGTGGTTTCCAGCAAGGGGCCTTCATAGATGTCGATCGCTGGCCGATGCATGGCCCTCAAGACTTCTTCAGGGACATTGGTCGGTCCCGGAATCATCAAAAATTCCTTGCCATATCGCAGCGGCATGGCGGCATCCTTTTTAAATGCAGGGGCTAAGCCCCGAATGAGCTGAAATGAGTGCGGCCGGACGGGCCGGGCGGGTCAGTCTTCACAATTGCGCGCCAGAGGCTTTCGGTCAAGAGTGCATGTTTCTTGCTTCATTAGAAATTTAGATGCAAGTTGGAGACAAAAAAAGGCCTAATGATGAATGCGAGAGATGAAAGTCGAGTCTTTTGTGGCTATTTTGGTCGCATAGGTGCCAATGTTCATTCGCCGGAAGGGCTGTGATTGCTTCGTAAGACAAATTCAGGGTCTGTTTCTTCGGAATCTGTCTTGTTTCCGTAAAGGAAATTGTACAAGCTGGTCGTTGGACGAGATCGTCAACTAGGCGGTGAAGTATGATTGTGGTCGAAGAGGGGGCCAGCCCTCTCGTTTTGTGTTTGCCGCACACCGGTACAGATGTGCCGGCAGTGATCGGAAAACGGCTGAATGCGACTGGTCGGTTGCAGACGGGCTTGTCCTGGCGTCTTGAGGACGTCCTGCAGTTATCCTCCGATCTCGATGCAACAGTTATCCGCTCAACCATTTCCCGGTATGTCATTGACCTCGATCGGGATTTGGAAACTCCTCTGAGCGCTTGCGAAGACCCGAAGACTGCGCTTTGTCCGGTGACCACCCTCGACGGCAAGCGCATCTATCTGGATGGAGAGGAGCCAGGAGCAACCGAAGCCGAACAACGGGTCCTTTTGTTTGCAAGGCCATTCGAAAAAGCTTTGCAGCAGCAGGTGTCCCGGCTTTCCAGAATGCACCGCAAGGTGATCCTGATCGATTGCCAATCCATGCGATCTCATATCAAGGGCGTGACGGACAAAGGCCTGCCGGTCATCAGTGTTGGCAGTGCAGAAGGGACGGCCTGCGATCCCGATTTACTGAACCTGGTTGTCGGCTCCTTCAAAAGCCAGCAGGGATACACGGTCGGTGTCGATGAGCTTGTGAAAGGCGGTCATTTGACGCGGACTTATGGCCGGCCGGAGCGCGGCCTTCACGCCTTGTCGCTTTTGATTGCTCAGCGAGCCTATTTGCGCCACGAATCGCCGCCCTTCGAGCCAGACAAGAGCCGGGTGCAGCGCTTGGGGAACTTGCTTGAGGACACCTTCTCGCGGGCCATCGACTGGGCACGCATGGAGAACAGTCAGTCTTATCTAAGCCAGCCATCGGCTGCTCAAGAACAGGAGGCAACTGTGAGCCCTCCGACGGAAGGTGAAGCAGCCAATGACACCCATGGGCCTGCAGGCGAACGCCCTGGCCAGCCGCCTACAATGCTCCAGGTTGCCGAATAGGAGCTGGTGGTCCGCACGGAGAAGATCTCAGACGACGTTTTTCTCGACAATCGGACGATCGGCGGCCAGGCGATCGACGGCCAGCGGTGTGAGATCCAGCGTTTGATAGGTGCCCGTAGCAATCAGCTCTGACAACCCGCGGCCGACGGCAGGCGATTGCTGCAGTCCATGGCCGGAAAAACCGAGCGCCATGTAGAACCCATCAACGCCAGCAACTCCGCCCAAAAACGCATTGTGATCAAAGAGGTTCATATCGTAGGTGCCGGCCCAGGCAGCGCCCGGCTTGATCGCCTCAAAGGCGGGTACGCGGTTGGCGAGAACGGGCCAGATGTGTTCTTCAAAGAGCCCGTAATCGACATCGAAGTCAGTCGCGTCCGGATCTTGATCCTCTGGCGGTGCGGATCCGCAGATATAGCCTGTACCCTCCGGACGGACATAGGTCCCGGTCGGGTCGATGAGAAGCGGGAATTTCACAAGATCATCCCGGCATTCGAACGTGAACACGCACCGTTTTTTCGGAACGATCGGCACATCAATCCCGGCCTGGCGGCATAGGTCCGCACCGCCGGAGGCCCCGGCGCAATTGACCACGATTGGTGTTGAGACAGTGGCACCATCGGGGAGGCGCACAGACCAGTACTCAGCGCCCTCTCTCTCAATTGCCGCTTTTCCGGAAAAGTAATCCACGCCGAGAGACCGGGCTTTCTTTCGGAAGGCTTGCATCAAGCCATAGCCGTCGAACCAACCTTCACCCGTGAGTCCATGACACCCTGCAGCCAGATCACTCGTGTTGAGCCATGGAAATTTCGCTACAAGGCCGTCTGCATCATAATAACCGATGTCCGCGCCCAGTTGCTGCTGAAGTTGGTGGTTTTCCCGGAGGATGGGCTGCTTGTCCGGCGTTGCCAGAAAGAGATACCCGCCCTCGTGAAGGTCAATCACGGGGCGGTCGCTCCCAACCGCAAGCTGGGCACCGATCTCCCGGAGAAACTTTATGCCATACAGCGAGATCTCGATGTTGATCGCGCTGGAGAATTGTTGGCGAATGGATGCCGCGGAGCGCGCAGAGGCGCAGGTCTCATATGAGGGATCTGCCTCAAGAACGATAATACGTCCCGAAAAGTCCTCTCGTTGCGCAAGATGACAGGCAACGGAAGAACCCATGACGGCTCCACCAAGGATTACGACATCCGCGGTTTGGTGCGCCATATAGCCCCCAGAAGAAGGAAGCGGGCCAAACGGCCCGCCTCGAAATACAGTTCTTAGAAAAATGCCTGCAAGCCGGTCTGGGCGCGGCCAAGGATCAGCGCATGAACATCATGCGTACCCTCGTAAGTGTTGACCGTTTCCAGGTTCTGGGCGTGGCGCATGACATGGTATTCCTCGGAAATCCCGTTGCCGCCGTGCATGTCGCGGGCCTGGCGGGCGATGTCCAATGCCTTGCCGCAGTTGTTGCGCTTGACGATGGATATCATTTCCGGAGCCATTTGACCGGCATCGAACAGCTGTCCGACACGGTGCGCAGCCTGAAGGCCAAGAGCAATTTCGGTTTGCATGTCGGCCAGTTTCTTCTGGAAGAGCTGGGTTTGTGCCAGCGGACGACCGAACTGTTCGCGGTCGAGGCCATATTGGCGGGCGCGGGTCCAGCAATCTTCGGCGGCGCCCATCGCGCCCCAAGAAATGCCGTAGCGGGCCCGGTTAAGGCAGCCAAACGGACCTTTTAGACCTGATACATTCGGCAGCAGGGCATCTTCACCAACTTCCACGTTGTCCATCACGATCTCGCCGGTAATGGAGGCACGTAGCGAGAGCTTGCCGCCAACTTTCGGCGCGCTCAGGCCTTTCATGCCTTTTTCAAGGACGAAACCGCGAATTGCGCCGTCATGGGCTTCCGATTTTGCCCAAACAACGAAAACATCCGCGATCGGCGAGTTGGAGATCCACATCTTGGATCCGGTCAACTTGTAGCCGCCGTCGATCTTTTCGGCGCGCGTGCGCATGCCAGCCGGGTCAGACCCTGCATCCGGCTCTGTCAGACCGAAACAACCTACATATTCGCCGCTCGCGAGCTTCGGCAGGTACTTGTTGCGCTGCTTTTCAGAGCCGTAGGCGTAGATCGGGTACATGACCAACGAGGACTGCACGCTCATCATGGAGCGGTAGCCGCTGTCAACGCGTTCAACTTCCCGGGCCACCAGGCCATAAGCCACATAGGAGGCACCAACCCCACCATATTCTTCCGGCAAGGTGACGCCCAGAAGGCCGAGCTCACCCATTTCGTTGAAGATTTCACGATCGGTCTTTTCTTCGCGATAGGCCTCAATGACCCGCGGCAGCAGCTTGTCCTGTGCATAGGAGCGCGCGGTATCCATGATCAGCTGCTCGTCCTCTTTCAGCTGGTCGCGCAGACGGAATGGGTCTTGCCAGTCGAAAACGCCGCCGCCAGCTGGTGCTGATTTCACATTTGCCGGTGCATTCATAACAGATCTCCCGGGCCAAACAGGTGCTGGCCGCAATCGTTTCAAGGTGCCTTGTTCAAGGCAGATCATTCTGTTTGAGATAGATTTGCCTGATTTATGTTTGCAGAAAAGCGAATTCTCCTCCATCATTCATTACCAAATGGAATGAACTGGGAATTTCGCAAGATATGAAACGGGCATTTGTGCCGCCCGCAGACACCCTCATCGCGTTTGAGTGTGCGGCCCGCCATCTCAGCTTTACCCGTGCAGCGGAAGAGTTGCACCTGACCCAAGGCGCTGTCTCCAAACAGGTGCGCCAGCTCGAAGACCGGTTGGGCGTGGAGTTGTTCCGCCGCGTGCGTCAACGGATCGTGCTGACGGATGCCGGGCGGCTATACCTTCATGACATCCGGGGCGCTCTGGAACAAATGACCCTCGCCACGCGGCAAGTGATGTCGTTTGCAGGCAGTGCGGATGTGCTCAACCTCGCGGTCTTGCCGACATTCGGCACCCGTTGGCTGGCGCCGCGCATTGCCGACTTTATCCGCCGATATCCGGACGCTGGTTTGAACTTGAGCGTTCGGCTGCAGCCTTTCGATTTCGACGAAGAGCCTTTCGATGGAGCCATCCACCATGGGGATCCCGTCTGGGCGGGGGCAATTGCCGAACATCTATTTGACGAAGAAGTCATCCCGGTCGCCTCTCGTGTTTTTCGGGACCGTCACAATATCCGTGTGCCGGAGGATTTGACGCGGGTGCCGCGTTTGCAATTGGCGACCCGTCCGCTGGCCTGGCGGCACTGGTTTGAAAGTGCCGGTGTGGAAACGGATGCGGCTTTCCAAGGTGCAAGGTTCGAGCAGTTTGTCATGATTACGGAGGCTGCGATCCACCACGCTGGTGCCGCGCTCATACCCCGCTTCTTTATCGAGCAGGAGCTTGCTTCCGGCCGCCTGGTGCGATTGTTTGATGTTCCGCCGGAGCACGAAACAGCCTACTTCTTTGTCTATCCGGAAGGCCGGACCATGCGCCCGGTCGTTGCGGCCTTCCGCAAGTGGCTGGCTGAGGAAGCCCGGTCGGCGAGAACCGACCGGGAGACGATGTTGCCTGGATGAGCCAGGCCAATTGTTTTTGGAGAGTCCTTTGGGCAAACGTCACTTGCGTCTGATTCTAAACGGTAAATCCGCAGGCCGGGCCGATGTCCGCTCTGCTGTTGCTGCGGTTCGGAACATGGGTCACGAGGTCTCGGTCCGCGTGACCTATGAGGCCGGAGATACCGAGCGGTTTGCCCTTGACGCTTTGAAAGAGCATCAGGAGAACAAGATCGACGTTCTGGTGAGTGGCGGCGGCGACGGAACAATTCATGCTGTGGTCGACGGTGTTCTCGATGGACTTGAGGCGGAGGAAAAGCCCCCATTTGCATTCGCGGTTTTGCCGCTCGGAACCGCCAACGACTTCGCCCATCACATCCGGCTGGACCCATCGGACATCGTCTCATCCTTCCGCTTTGCCGCAAGAGGGAAACCCAACCCAACGGACATTGGAACGGTGAACGGCCGTGTCTTCGTGAATATGGCGACCGGCGGCTTTGGGACGAGGGTGACCGCGGAAACGGATCCGAACCTGAAGAAGTTGTTGGGTGGGGCCGCCTATCTCTTCACCGGGATCAACCGGTTTTCAGAGCTTGCCGCCTGCGAAGGCCGGATCGAAACTGATGGGTTTTCGTGGGAGGGCGCGTTCATGGCGCTTGCCATCGGCAATGGCCGCCGCGCCGGCGGCGGGATCAGGTTATGCCCAACAGCCGAACTGGATGACGGGCTTCTTGACCTCACCATTTTGCCGATGCCGGATCGGAACCGGGTAACTGAGTTCCTGTCCATCGTGCTTGAAGGGGGCCCCGAACGTATTCCGGAAATTGCCATTATGCGCAAAGTGAAGTCGCTGAGGATTGAGGCAGGTAACCAGGTCCAGGTGAACCTCGATGGTGAGCCGCTGCACGCTTCCAAACTGGAAATCGAGACCCATCCGGCACGAATTGAAATGATACGCTAGCGAACCGTTAGCGGGCTTTCTGTGAAAATCAATACGGTCCTTAGTAGAAGTGCGGTGCGGAATGATCGGCCTTAATGATTGATATGAGGCGATCAAGCACCGATGCAATTGACAGCCGTCCGGGCAGATCTTCGGCGCAAGTCAGGCCAAGAGTTCCAAAGGGCATGCTTCAGACACGAGGACATACGGCAAATAGCTAAGCTGCAGTTGCGGAAGGTCATTTTTCTCAATGAGAAGTTTGTCTTGGCCTGAAAAACCTGCCTATGATCGCATGAAATAAACTTTGGTGTTTTTGGGAGGAAACACATGAAGGGACAGATGATGCATCGTCCGCTTAAGATTGCGGACCTCATCACTTTTGCTGCTGATACCTTTCCGGACAGCGAAATCGTTTCCGTACGAACCGAAGGTGATATTCACCGAACCACCTACGGCGAAACGGCCAAACGAATCGCGCAACTGGCGCATGGCCTGCAGGGGGTTGGGATCGAAGTTGGGGATCGCATCGCGACCCTTGCCTGGAACGGCTATCGGCATTTCGAACTATACTACGGGATCTCAGGGATCGGGGCCGTCTGCCATACGATCAATCCGCGCCTGTCCGCAGAGCAGATGATCTACATCATCAATCACGCCGAGGACCGATTGCTCTTTGTTGATCTCACCTTTGTCCCGATCATAGAGAAGTTGCGCGAACACCTGCCTGCCGATCTGCGTGTCGTCATCATGACCGACCGGGCGCATATGCCGGAAACATCTCTGGAAGGTGTTCTCTGTTATGAAGAGATCCTGGACGGTCAGCCCGATCACATGGATTGGCCGGATTTCCCGGAAGAGACCGCCGCAGGCCTCTGCTACACCTCAGGAACAACGGGCAATCCAAAAGGGACCTTGTATTCCCACCGGTCCACAGTCCTGCACGCCTACAGTTTGTGCGTGACCCTTCCGAAGGTTCTGCAGGAAGGCAGCCGTATTCTGCCGGTTGTCCCGCTGTTTCATGTCAACGCCTGGGGGCTGCCCTATTCAGCGCCGCTGTCCGGCGCCAGTTTGATCTTCCCGGGCGGCGCGCTGGACGGTAAATCCCTCTACGATCTGATGGAGCGCGAGAAGGTGTTTTCCGCCTGGGGCGTACCGACGGTCTGGCTTGGTCTCATGAATGAAATCAACCAGCGTGGCCGGCTGCCTGACGGTCTTGGCGATATTGTCGTCGGCGGATCTGCTGCGCCGCGCTCCCTGATCGAGGGGTTTGAAAAGCAGGGTGTCAATGTCTGCCACGCCTGGGGCATGACCGAAATGAGCCCGCTCGGTACGCAAGGCAATCTGCCGCCGCGCATGGACGATTGGAGCATGAAGGACCGGATTGACCGGAAACAATCCCAGGGGCGGCGGGTTTTTGGTGTCGATCTCAAAATCGTCGACGATGAGGGCATTAGCCTACCGCATGACGGCAAGACGCCGGGTCATCTCTATGTGCGCGGAAACTCGATTACGTCGGGCTATTTTGAGAACCCGGAAGCCTCAAAACTGGTGTTTGACGAAGAAGGCTGGTTCTGCACCGGGGATATCGCTGCGATTACATCCGACGGTTTTCTGGTCATCACCGACCGGTCCAAGGATCTCATCAAGTCCGGCGGGGAATGGATCAGCTCGCTTGATCTGGAAAACATCGTCATGTCCCATTCTGGCGTTGCCAATTGTGCCGTCATTGCCGTGCCGCATCCGAAGTGGGATGAGCGCCCGCTCCTAATCATTCAGTCGAAAGACGACGATGCGCCGCCGCATAAGGATGAGCTTCTTGAGATGCTGGGTGAGCATTTTGCCAAGTGGCAGTTGCCGGATGACGTCGTTTATGTCGATGCGCTCCCGCTGACGGCGACCGGCAAAGTATCCAAACTCACCCTCCGCAAAAACTTCGCAGAAGGCGCAGCATGACCCCGGATAAGCTGTTCACTCTCTCTGGCAAGACCGCCCTTGTCACAGGTGGGGCAACCGGCATCGGCCGCATGGCCGCGGAAGGCCTCTGCGCTGCTGGTGCACGGGTGTTGATTGCCAGCCGCAAGGAGGAAGCCTGTCTGCGGGCAGCCGAGGATCTCAACGCACTAGGCTATTCCGGCAAAGTGGAAGGGTTCGGCGGGGATGTCGCGACAGAGGACGGTATTGCGGCACTCACGTCTGAAATTGGAAAGCGCACGGAAAAACTCGACATTCTGATGAACAATGCCGGGACCAGTTGGGGGATGCCGCTCGGCGAATTCCCCTATGAAGCCTGGGACCGGGTAATGCGCCTGAACGTGACCGGCCTCTTCCATCTGACCCAAAGCCTGCTGCCGATGCTGGAAGCGTCAGCCTCAGATGATGATCCAGCGCGTGTGGTCAATGTCGGCTCGGTGATGGGCGAAACCCCGCATGGCGACAGGGCCTACAGCTATGCCGCGTCTAAGGCAGCTGTCCATCAACTGACCCGGATCCTGGCTAAGGAACTTGCGGACAAACGGATCACCGTCAACGCCCTGGCTCCCGGACCGTTTGTCAGCAAGATGACGGCCTTTGCAACTGCGGACGAAGACACCCGCAGCCGGGTGGGTGCTCAAGTGCCGCTTGGCCGTGTTGGCAAGCCTGAAGACATCGCAGCGATCCTGCAGTTTCTCTGCGGGGCAGGCGGCGGCTACATCACCGGAGCGATCATTCCGGTCAGCGGCGGTATCAATGTGGAAACCGGTCCGGATCTGTTCCAGGAGGCCTATAATTGATCCCAGACCTGGATCACACTGACCTGCCTGTCGAGGCCTTAAGTGGTCTCGTCGGCAAGGAAGTTGGGATATCGTCCTGGCATCTCATCGATCAGGCCATGATCGATGCCTTCGCGGATGTCACCAAGGATCATCAATATATTCACGTCGACCCGGTGGCGGCTGCCAGGACACCCTTTGGCGGAACGATCGCGCATGGCTTTCTAACCCTATCGCTTTTGTCTGCTATGGGTCTTGAGGCGCAGCCCAAGATCAGGGGCATGGCTATGGGCATCAATTATGGATTTGACCGGGTCCGGTTCTTGAGCCCTGTGAAATCCGGATCCCGCATCCGGGGCCGGTTTGTCTTGAAAGACGTCAGAACGGTGAAGCCGGGTGAACTGGACATCACCTGGACCTCAACCGTGGATATCGAGGGCGAGAGCCGTCCGGCCCTGTCGGCGGATTGGCTGAACCGGTTCTATCTGGAGACTGGCGCAGACTAAGCCATGCGAGTTGGGGAGGCATTTGTTGGGAGGCGAGATGCTTAAGAGACGCGAGCTGCCAAAGGCTCTGCAGAATTTGCGGCTGCCGGTCATCGCGGCGCCGCTCTTTATCGTGTCCTGCCCCAAGCTGGTGATCGCCCAGTGCAAGGCGGGTGTGATCGGAAGTTTCCCGGCGCTCAACGCGCGCGATGAAGATGGCGGGCCGGTCATGCTGGAAGCCTGGCTTCAGGAAATCACCGAGGAACTCGACCGTCACAATCAGGCAAATCCGGACAATCCGGCCGCCCCGTTTGCGGTTAACCAGATCGTGCGCAAGACCAATGAGCGCCTGGAGCGGGACATGGAAATCTGTGTCCGCTGGAAAGTTCCGATCTGGATCACCTCGATGGGCGCGCGGGTGGATGTCAATGAAGCTGCGCATTCCTGTGGCGGGATTGCGCTCCATGACGTCATCAACAACACCTACGCCAAAAAGGCGATTGAAAAGGGCGCTGACGGTCTCATCGCCGTGTGCGCTGGTGCAGGTGGTCATGGCGGACCGCAATCGCCATTTGCCTTGATCCGTGAAATCCGGGAGTGGTTCGACGGCCCGATCCTTGCCGGCGGTGCGGTATCGACCGGAGAAGCGCTGCTGGCAGCGCGGGTCCTCGGCGCCGACTTCGGCTATGTCGGCTCACCGTTCGTTGCAACGCATGAGGCAGATGCAGCCGATGTCTACAAGGACATGATGGTCGCCGGCAGTGCGGAAGATGTCATCACGACGGCTGTTTTTACTGGCCATCCAGCCACATACCTTAGGTCATCAATCACCAAGGAAGGCCTCGACCCGGACAATCTGCCGACGGACTGGAAGCCGTCGATCCTGCCGGATGGCGATGATTTACCGAAAGCCTGGCGGGATATTTGGGGCGCCGGCCAAGGGATTAATGCGGTGAAATCGGTTGGTCCGGCTGGCGAAGTCGTCAATCGATTGGAACAGGAATACAGGGCGGCCATCTCCCGGATGCGCGCCGAGATTTGTTGAGGGATAGGTTATGGATCTTGGAGTAACGGACCGGGTACGCCCGCTGATTGAGCAGGTGCGCCGCATGGTGGAAACCGAAATCGCGCCGCTGGATGCCGAATACCATGAGGAAGTCGGCAAACACCCCTCCGGCGACCGGTTCTTGCACACCGACCGGCAGATCGAAATTCTGGAAGGGTTGAAGGCCAAGGCAAAGGAACGCGGGCTCTGGAATTTTTGGCTCACGGACAGCGAGCGCGGTTTTGGCCTGACCACGGTGGAATATGCCTATCTTGCTGAGGAAATGGGCAAGGTCGGCATCGCGGCGGAAGTCTTCAACTGCAATGCTCCGGACACCGGCAACATGGAGGTTCTGGAGCGCTACGGGACGCAGGCACATAAGGATCTTTGGCTGAAACCGCTTCTGAACGGCGATATCCGTTCCGCTTACTTGATGACAGAGCCGGACGAAGCGTCTTCAGATGCTACCAACATCGCTTTGTCCGCAGTGAAAGACGGCGATGAATGGGTGCTGAACGGTGAAAAATGGTGGGCAAGCGGCGCGGGTGACAGCCGCTGCAAGCTTTACATCGTGATGGCGCGTACCGATCCGGACGCGCACAAGCACAGCCGCCACTCCATGTTCCTGATCCCGGCCGATGCCGATGGACTGGAAGTCCTACGGCCGATGCATGTCTTTAATACTGATGATGCACCGCACGGCCACATGCACATCCGCTTCACCAATGTGCGCGTTCCGGAAGCTGATCTCGTACTTGGGCAAGGCTGCGGTTTTGAAGTCGCGCAAGGACGTCTCGGCCCGGGCCGAATCCACCACTGCATGCGGGCGATCGGTCAGGCCGAGCGGGCGCTCGAACTCCTGTGCAAGCGGGCGCTGAGCCGGGAAGCTTTTGGCAAAAAGCTCGCGGATCTCGGGGCCAACCACGACATCATCGCCAATGCGCGCATGGAAATTGAAATGGCGCGCCTGCTCTGTCTGAAGGCGGCCTGGATGATGGACACACAAGGCACCCGCGCAGCGCAGCCCTGGATCAGCAAGATCAAGGTGATCGCACCGTTGATGGCGCTGAAAGTTGTCGACGAGGCGATGCAGGTCCATGGGGCCGCCGGGATCAGCCAGGATTTCCCGCTGGCCAGCATGTGGGCGCATTTGAGAACCCTGCGCTTTGCCGACGGGCCAGACGCGGTCCACCGGCGTCAGGTCGCCCGGGTTGAGTTGCGTAAATACACCAACGCCGGGTGAGGGGTGTTTGATGACCACTGCGGCACTGGATCTTGAGGGGCTGGCAACCTGGCTGGAGCAAAACCTGCCGGGGTTCAAAGGGCCGTTGACGGCGGAAAAATTCAACCGGGGGCAGTCAAACCCGACCTTCCGGCTTTCCGCGCCCTCAGGTGCCTATGTTTTGCGGCGGAAACCGCCGGGTGTGCTTTTGAAATCCGCACACGCCGTTGACCGGGAGTTCCGGGTTCAAAAGGCCCTTGCAGCAACGGATGTCCCGGTTGCCCGCATGCATATACTTTGTGAAGACGATGATGTGATTGGCTCAGCCTTTTACATCATGGATCTGGTCGAAGGGCGGAACTTTGATGACCCCCGGATCCAGGACGTCGATACGGCCACCCGGTCGGCAATCTACGACGAAATGAACCGGGTGCTTGCTGCAATTCATTCGGTTGATCTGGAGGCGGCTGGCCTGGCCGATTATGGCCCGGCCGGGAACTACTACCGCCGCCAGATTGACCGCTGGACCAAACAGTACCGGGCGAGCGAAACCGGGACTATTGCGGACATGGACGAGCTGATTGCATGGCTTGACCAGAACATTCCGGAAGACGATGGCCGGCGGACGCTGGTGCACGGAGATTACCGGATCGACAACATGCTGTTTGCGACAGACAATCCGAAATGTGTGGCTGTGCTCGACTGGGAATTGTCGACACTCGGCCATCCGTTTGCGGATCTCGCAGCCCTTATCATGCAATGGCGCTGCCCGCCGGGAGCCGAAGGCCGGGGTCTTGCCGGTGTTGATCGCAAAACGCTCGGTATTCCTGACGACCAGGCTTTTGTGGAAACCTATTGTAAGCGCATGGGGATCTCCGCCATTCCGGATTTCGGTTTTTATCTGGCATTTTGCTTCTTTCGCATGGGTGCGATCCTGCAAGGCGTCAAAAAGCGTGCGCTTGACGGCAACGCTTCAAACCCCGAGCAGGGGCTGAGGCTCGGCAAGGCAGTGCCGGGTTTTGCCAAGGGCGGCCTGGAGGCGATCCAGCATGGCTGATCAGCGTTTTGCAGGCCAAACGGTCATGATCACCGGGGCCGCCGGTGGTTTTGGTGCCGAAGCTGCCCGCAAATTTGCAGCGCTTGGTGCGCGATTGGCCTTGTCGGACCGGGACCAAAGCGGGCTGGAACGGATCCGTACCGAGCTCCAGGATTCGGGCATAGATGTCCTGATTGAGGCCTATGATGTCGGCAATGAAGTCCAGACCAAAGCGCATATTGAGCAAATTCTGGAGCGCTTCGGCTCCCTTGATATTGCGCTCAACAACGCCGGTATTTGCCACGATCTCAAACCATTGACGCAGCTCGCTGTCGAAGATCTCGACCGGATGTTTGCGGTGAATGTGCGCGGTGTCTTTTTGGGCATGAAATATCAGATCCCGGTGATGGCCAAGGCCGGGCGCGGTGCCATCGTCAACATGGCTTCGGCGGCGGGACTTGTCGGGGCCGGGATGTTGTCGGCCTATGCGGCTTCAAAACACGCCGTGGTTGGATTGACCCGCTCGGCTGCAGACGAGACGGGGCGCAGCGGCGTCAGGATTAACGCGGTCTGCCCGTCCTTTGCGCAAACCGCGATGTACCAGAACTTTTCCGAAGCCTTGGCGGAAAGCCAGAACAGGCCCGCCAGCGAGATCGATGCGGCCTTCACAAAACGCAGCCCGATGGGCCGTGTCATCCGGTCCGAAGAAGTGATCTCGGCGGTGCTGTGGCTCGCAGACCCGCACAACACGGCCGTCCACGGGCATGCCATTCCCGTCGATGGCGGCTTGACCGCAGTGTGAATTATTAAGACCAGCCTTTCCTCGATGGTCATCCCGGACGTGATCCGGGATCTACTCTCGTTTCAGCTCGCCGCAGATACCGAGCAATTTTCTGGTGGCTCTGCGAACGATTGGATCCCGGGTCTCAGCTTGCGCTTCGCCCGGGATGACAAATGTTTACGATGATAGGTCAGTTCCAGCCGGTTCAGACGACTCAACGTCAGCCGTTGTTCCTTTCAGCAAACGTTCCACCGGTCTCGGTCATCTGGCGCAAGAGTGCCGGGACTTGCCAATAATAGCTGTCCTCGCTGGCGAAGGCTTCGATGCGCTTAACGAGTTCCGCTGCGCCGATCTGGTCCGCTGTGTGCATTGGCCCGCCACGGAACCGCGGGAAGCCGTAGCCGAAGAGATAAACCGCATCGATGTCGATTGGCCGGAGCGCGATACCGTCCTCAAGAACGCGGATTGCCTCGGAAATCATCGCGGTCATGAACCGGCTGACGATCTCTTCTGCCGTGAACTTGCGCGGTGTGATCCCGGCCTTGGCCCGTTCTTCATCAATGATTTTGAGGGCATCCGGGTTCGGGCGGGCACCAGTCTCGTCGTAGATGTAAAAGCCCTTGCCGGTCTTGCGGCCAAACCAGCCCTGTTCACAGATCCGGTCCAAGATCGGAATGTAGCGCTCTTCTGCAGGTCGGGTGGCCGCGCGGCGCTTGTTGGTTGCCCAGCTGATATCGAGACCGGCGAGGTCGTAAACCTGATAAGGGCCCATTGCGAACCCGAAATCGGTCATGGCCGTATCTACTTCTTCTGGAGAAGCACCGTCCATCATCATGTAATCCGCGGCCTTCTTGTAGAAAGACAGGATACGGTTGCCGATGAAGCCATCGCAGACCCCGGCCCGGACAGCGACTTTTTTCAGTTTTTTGGCAAGAGCAAAGCCGGTCGCTACTGCGTCCGGCGCGGTTTTGTCGGCGACGACCACTTCCAGCAGCCGCATGACATGGGCCGGCGAGAAGAAATGCAGGCCAATGACGTCCTGCGGACGGCTCGTCACGGAGGCGATCTCATTGATGTCGAGATAGGAGGTGTTGGAGGCAAGCACCGCGCCCGGCTTTGCCACCTTGTCGAGCTCGTTGAAGATGCTGCGCTTCACATCCATCTCTTCGAACACGGCCTCAATGATGAGATCGGCTTCTGACAAGGCACCCAATTCGACCGCGGAGGACAGATTGCCGGAGAGGATCTGATCTCGTTTGTCGGCCGCGATTTTGCCGCGTTTGACGGCGCCTTCGAGGTTCTTGGCAATTGTCGCCAGGCCCCGGTCGAGCCCGCCCTGGTCGCGTTCGGTCAGGGTAACATTGAACCCGGCCAGGAGGCATGCGGTCGCAATGCCGGAGCCCATCGTGCCACCGCCGATCACGCCGATCTTTGAGACCTGGCGGGGCGTTTCGTTGGCTTCCGGGATCTTCGAGACGGCCCGCTCCGCAAAGAAGGCATGGATCAGACCGGCGCGCTGTGGACTCTCCATACACTCTTGAAAAAGGCTGCGCTCTTTTTGAAGGCCTTCAGTCAACGGCAGAGTGCTGGCCTCGACTGCATCCACGCACTTGTGGGGCGAGAACAACAACGGTTGTGTCCTTTGCAGTTTCTGCCGGTAGGCCTCAATGGCTTCCGGATCGGCGGCTGTCTCCAGTTCGCCGGTCTTGCGGTGGCTCAACGTGCCGTCGGCAAGCGCTTGAGCCGCTTTGAGCGCAAGGTCACGTGGCGCGCCCTCTTCGACGGCATCGACCAGCCCGGACTCCAGCGCCTTTTGCGCCGAAACCGGCTTGCCGCTCGTAATCATGTCCAAAGAAGCAGCAACGCCGGCAAGGCGTGGTGCGCGCTGGGTGCCGCCCGCGCCCGGCAAGATGCCGAGTGTCACTTCCGGAAGCCCGACCTTGGCGCTGGGGACTGCAAAGCGCGCATGGCAGCTCATGGCAACTTCCAGGCCGCCGCCGAGCGCCGTGCCGTGAATGATGCAGACGATGGGCGTTTCCGAGTTTTCAAGAAAGTTACACAGGTCCGGCAATCCGGGATCCAGCGGCGGCTTGCCAAATTCGCGGATATCGGCGCCTGCGATGAAGGTACGGGCTTCGCCGTAGAGGCCAATGGCCTTGATCCCGGGGTCTTTCTGCAAGTCTGAAACAGCTTGATGGATGCCCTGACGCAGCGCCTGAGAGGCCGCATTGACCGGCGGATTGTTGAGCGCGACAAGCGCGACATTACCGAGTTTTTCGACGGAAACCACGTCGTTCACTTTGCTGGCTGCGGATTGCACCGGCGTGTCCATTGAGCTTCTCCCGTATGATTGTTGCCACAAGCATTGGCAATCTTGACGAACGTCTGTCAAGCTAACCCAACGGGGTAAGCGCGTTTGAACTACGCGCCGGACCGCGGTTTGTCCGTGAAGGCGCACCGATCAGGTTTGAGATCGATCAGAGGGGTGCCATTGAGGCAGTCGAGCCCACGCACGGTCAAAAGGGCGCCGTCGACTGAAATCAGTTTGACTAAAGAGGTGCCAATGGGGTTCGGCCGGTTGGGCGAGCGCAGCGCAAAGGTCCCACGAACATCTCCGGTATGTGCCGGGTTTTGAATCACCAGATCCCGCCGGGCACGGTCGAGCCAGTACAGCACCTCGATGCTGTCAAAGGTTTCGATGTTTTTAAGGGCCGGGACCCAGGGTTCAAACACCTCGATCCGGCAATCCGGCCCGTTTTCAGGATCGCCGCGCCGTGGACATTCCTTGCGTTCGAGCCAGGGCGTATGGATGCGCCCGATGTAGCGCAGCTGCGCATCTTCCGGCGGCGTTGTCGGGACGAACACTTCGTGAGGGCGAATGTCTGTCATAAAGATCCGTCTTTTGGGTTCAAGGAGAGAGCCAGCGGACGCTGCCCAGCGGAGAGAGGTCATAGCCGCCCATATTGGTGGCCTTATGCTGAAACTGCTGCGTCCTTGTGAAGTTTAAAAGCCGCTGGACGGGATCGGTGAAATAGGACTTCCGGTCGATCAAGAGATCAAAGTGTTCATCGGTTAGCGGGACAAACCCGAGTTTGTACTGTTTGGACATGGCTTCAACGCCAAGTGCTGCGTCTGCATCCCCGCTGGCAACAGCCCCTGCCGCCTCACTCTCCGTATAGGCAAATCCGCTCGAAGCCTGAAGATCTTCTTCAGCCAGACCAGCCTCTTTCAGAAGCCTTGAGAAGAGGGCGGCGGCGCCAGCTCCCGGTTGACGGCGCACAACGCGCTTGCCTTTGAGATCGGTTACCGAATGAATGTCATAGGCTGCATCGCTTGAGACCAAAAGACCACGTTTGCGAATGGCCCAGCCGACGAGAACCGCATCCGTAACCCCGAGTTCTGAAACAGAAGCAACGTTCCAGCCGGTTTGTTCGGGGATATGCAGTCCTGACAAGGCGGCTCGGTGGTCGGCAAAACAGTCCAGACCTTCCCGGCTGCCATTGAACAGTGTGGCAAGACCGCACCCGGAATCTCTGATGGCCCAGTCGAGCAAAGGATCATGGGATCCTGAGATCACCGCAGGCCGGTCCTCCGGCAGAAGAGATCCAGACCCTTCGATCCAGGCGCGGATTTCGGAAGCCGGAAACAGGAGTTTGCCGGTGATGCGCCGGTGCGGGATTTCATCTGCAGCTGCGAGGTCATAGACCTTGCGCTCTTTGACCCGTAACAGGTCGGCGACCTCTCGTGTCGTTAGATAGTCAGGTTGCTGTCCGGCACTTTGTGGCACTTCAATCCCCATGTATGGAGGCTGAACTTAGCGGAATTTCAAAGACTTGCACAGGGGTGACCGCGACCTAAAGACCTACACTGGAGATCAGCTGGGTTTATCATGCTTACCATCAGTTCACCTGAATGAAGACAATTGAACGGCCGGAACAGGGACGGGCAATGTTGTTGTGCATTGCCGCAAATTTAAATCGATCTAGTATGTCTTGAATGTGCTCATAAACGTTTGGTCTTTCTGCCGCTAATGGATCCTTAGAGCGTTCCAGGTCGCTGGAAATGCATTTGCACAATAGGTGTTTTTTGATCATTGCTTGGCTCAGCAATTCTGCCGGAGTTGTTTCGCGCTGCAAAATATTCAATCAGCATGTGATTAAAAAATATTAGTTTTTTTTGATGTCCCCCCTTTCAAAGGGCTTTGATTTTTGTTTTGCTACCGCTCACAGCTGAAACGAAGACAGGCGGCACGGAGGGGTGCGGTCGGAAATCGCTGAGGCTGATAAAAACAAACAAACCAGACTTGGGGACAAAATGGCGAATAATCGGGGCGCTGCTGTTAAGTATGACAGCGTTCAAAAAAGCTATGACGGCGAAAGCCTTGTCGTAAAAAATCTCAATCTGGATATCCCGCCGGGCGAATTCCTGACCATGCTTGGTCCGTCCGGGTCTGGCAAAACCACCTGCCTGATGATGCTGGCAGGGTTCGAACCGGCAACGCACGGCGAAATCTATCTTAATGATCGGCCAATCAACAATGTCCCGCCGCACAAACGCGGGATTGGCATGGTCTTTCAGAACTACGCCTTGTTCCCGCACATGACGGTGGCTGAGAATCTTGCCTTTCCGCTCCAGGTCCGCAAGGTCAGCAAGGCGGAACAGGAGGAGAAGGTTCAGCGAGCTCTCGACATGGTGGAGCTTGGAAGTTTTGGAAACCGGCGTCCGGCGCAGCTGTCTGGTGGGCAGCAGCAACGTGTCGCCGTTGCCCGGGCATTGGTGTTCGATCCGGAATTGGTTTTGATGGATGAGCCGCTCGGCGCGCTAGACAAGCAGCTGCGCGAGCAGATGCAGTACGAAATCAAGCATATCCATGAAAACCTCGGCGTGACCGTTGTTTACGTAACGCATGATCAGACGGAAGCGTTGACCATGTCGGATCGCGTTGCCGTATTCAATGATGGCGTGATCCAGCAATTGTCCACGCCGGATGATCTTTACGAAGATCCGCAAAATTCGTTCGTGGCGCAGTTCATCGGCGAGAACAATAAGCTCAGTGGCAAGGTCATCGAAATCCAGGGCGAGGAGTGCCGTGTCGAGCTCGGTGACGGGACGCAACTCAAGGCCGACCGTGTGAATGTAAGCTCTGTCGGGGACAAGACCACCTTGTCGCTGCGTCCGGAGCGGGTTGAGTTCGACACCCACGACAGCATGGACAATATTGTTAATGGCCGGATCGAAGAACTCATTTATCTGGGTGATCACATCCGCGTTCGCATGAACGTGGCTGGCAACGATGAGTTCATTGTAAAAGTTCGCAACCGCGGAGAGAAGCGCAAGCTGCATGTCGGCGAAACAGTCCCTGTGGGCTGGGCGTTGAATGACTGTAAAGCGCTCGACGCTGTTGTTTAAAGTCGCAAGGCGGCCGGTGTCCGGCCGCTAGCGAGATCGACGGAAGAAAACCGTTCAATCCTAAAAGAGGGAGCTACCAAACATGAAGCTCAAGACTTTGGTTCTTGCAGGAACTGCCCTGGCTATGGCCGGTGGCGCAGCAACTGCGGAAGACATGACGCTGGTATCCTGGGGCGGTGCTTATCAAGCATCCCAGAAGGCTGCCTATGCTGATCCTTATGTAGCAATGCATCCGGAAGTGAATGTCATTTGGGACGAGTCGTCTGCAGAAGCCGTTGCCAAGCTGCGTGCGATGAACGAAGCCGGGAACATTACCTGGGACCTCGTTGACGTTGTTGCATCGGACGCCATCCGTCTTTGCGACGAAGGCCTTGCAATGGAAATCGACCCGGACACCGACCTTGCGGCGGCTCCGGACGGTACCTCAGCATCTGATGACTTCGGTGATCTCCTCGTCTCCGAGTGCTTCATCCCGCAGATCGTTTACTCCACAACCTTCGGTTATCGCACTGACGTTGCCGACTGGGGTGGCAAGGAGCCGGATGACATCTGTGATGTGTTCGATCTCGAAGCTTTCCCGGGCAAGCGTTCGCTCGAAAAGCGTCCGATCAACAACATGGAGTGGGCACTCCTGTGTGACGGCGTTGCCAAGGAAGACGTCTATGACGTTCTGGAGACCGAAGAAGGTCAGGACCGTGCATTCGCCAAACTTGATTCCATCAAGGACAACGTTGTCTGGTGGTCTGCTGGTGCGGAAACTCCGCAGCTTCTGGCTGACAGCGAAGTGGTCATCGGTTCTACCTACAACGGGCGTCTCTTTGCTCTGATCGAAGAGCAGAAGCAGCCGGTGAAAATGCTCTGGGACGCTCAGGTGTTCGACCTTGACGGTTGGATCATCCCGACCGGTCTGTCTGAAGAGCGCCTTGCGCGCGTCAAGGACTTCGTGAAGTTCGCGACAGACACACAGCGTCTCGCCGACCAGGCAAAATACATCTCCTACGGTCCGGCACGTAAGTCGTCCGCACCGTTGGTTGGTCAGCACGCATCTCTGGGTATCGACATGGCTCCGCACATGCCGACCGATCCGGAAAACGCCAAAAACACCTTCCTCTATAACTATGAGTGGTGGGCGGATTACCGCGATGACCTGGACGCAAAGTTCCAGGCTTGGCTGGCACAATAATTGGCCTTTTGAGGCCTGCGGACGGGGTACGCCCCGTCCGTTCTTCTTTTCTTTTCACGGAAGTCAGTTTGCATGAGCGATACCACCTCTGACCAGGTGTTGACGACGCAAGACGGAAAACCGTTAAAAGCCGCGCTTGCGCGCGCGCTGCGGCGGGAAAAGCTGCGGTCATTTCTATTGATCGCACCCCTCTTGATCTTTGTCCTGATCACCTTCGTCGCGCCGATCATCGATATGTTGTTCCGGTCTGTCGAAAACGAGATCGTTTCCGAGACACTGCCGCGGACAGTGGTCGTGCTGGAGGAGTGGGATGAGGCATCGGGACAAGCACCCGGCGAAGACGTCTACAATGCGCTCCTGTACGATCTGATTATTGCCGTTGAAAACAAGCGTCATACGCAGCTTGGAACCCGCCTCAACTATGAACAGACGGGCCTTTCGTCCATGTTCAGGCGGACTGGACGGCGCGTCGACGATTTCGGAGAAATTTACGCCGATCAGCTGATCGACCTCAATGCGGCCTGGAAAGAACCAGTGACCTGGGCGACCATGTTGGCGACGCCTGAGTGGATTTCAGCGCAAGAAACCTGGGCAGCAAATCCATCTGGTCCAGAACCGGCTTTTGTGGTGTCGGACGCCGCCCGCAATGCCTTGCCGACAACGGCAGATCTGTATGGCGCATTCGCCCGCTTCATCCAGACGGAAGACAGCGACAGCCCGATGGAGGAAGATCCCTGGGTCCCTGTCTATAAGGCGCTGTATCAGGACCTGATCGCAAACCCGGATGCCGCATCTGCGTTTTCCGGAGAAACGGCGACACTCGTTGGCCAAGCGGCAGCGGCCGCGCCAAACTTTGAAACAGTCAGCATCAAAGAGTTGTTCATCGACGCGGATGATGACTGGGGAAGCGCTGAAAACTGGGCCGTCATCAAGACATTCGCCCCCAAATTTACATCCGGCTATTTCCTGTCTGCGGCTGATGCGCAGTTGACACCAACCGGTGTTGAGTTGAAGCCGGAAGATGAACGGATTTACCTTTATCTGTTCTATCGCACGTTGCTGCTTTCGATCATGATTACGGTGTCATGCCTGCTATTGGGGTATCCGATCGCGTTCTTGTTGGCAGCCTTGCCACTCAGGTACTCCAACCTGCTTCTGATTTTGGTCTTGTTGCCGTTCTGGACATCGCTTCTCGTTCGGACGTCTGCCTGGAAAGTGCTCCTACAGCAGCAAGGGGTGATCAACGATTTCCTTGTCTGGATAGGGATAATAGGGGACGCAAACAGATTGGTGATGATCAACAACCAGACGGGCACGATCATCGCCATGACGCACATCCTGCTGCCCTTTATGATCCTGCCGCTTTATTCGGTGATGAAGACGATTTCGCCATCCTATGTGCGCGCGGCCAAGAGCCTTGGGGCGAATGACTGGACGGCCTTCTGGCGGGTCTATTTTCCGCAATCTATCCCAGGCATCGGAGCCGGTGCGATCCTCGTGTTCATTCTGTCGATCGGTTACTACATCACGCCGGAATTGGTCGGCGGCACATCCGGTATCTTCATCTCCAACCGGATTGCGTTCCACATTTCCAGTTCTTTGAACTGGGGTCTTGCCGCAGCACTCGGCACTTTGTTGCTCGTCGCGGTGCTGCTCCTCTTTATGGTCTATGATCGTATCGTAGGCATCGACAACGTGAAGCTGGGGTGACGAACATGAGCGCTTTACCTCCATATGCCTCCCCGCTTCAGAAGACCTGGCATTACAGCTTCAGGGTCATCTGCGGATTGATCTTCTTCTTCCTGATCTTTCCGATCATGGTGATCGTGCCGTTGAGCTTCAACGCACAGGACTTCTTCACGTTCACGCCAGCGATGTTGGCTCTTGATCCGGCCGGGTATTCGTTGAAGCACTACAACGACTTTTTCACCAACCCGGACTGGCAGCAGGCCCTGCGCAACTCGGTGATGATTGCTCCGGCCGCAACAATCCTTGCAACGTTCCTGGGGACGCTTGCAGCGATCGGTCTGTCTCAAAGTCATGTGCCGTATAAGTCGGCAATCATGGCGATCCTCATCTCGCCGATGATTGTGCCTCTGATCATCTCGGCCGCTGGCATGTACTTCTTCTATTCCCGGATCGGTCTACAGGGCACCTACTGGGGGGTCGTGCTGGCACATGCGGCTCTTGGAACCCCCTTCGTGATTATCACGGTGACGGCAACGCTGGTCGGGTTCGACAAAAGCCTCGTCCGCGCGGCTGCAAGCATGGGAGCAGATCCGGTTACGACCTTTTTCAAGGTGCAGATGCCGCTAATCATTCCAGGTGTCGTGTCTGGAGCCTTGTTTGCGTTCATCACATCCTTTGATGAAGTCGTGGTGGTCTTGTTCCTCGGATCTGCCAGCCAGCAGACTTTGCCCTGGCAAATGTTCACCGGTTTGCGCGAACAGATCTCACCAACGATTTTGGCGGTCGCCTCGCTCATGGTGGCGATTTCGATTGCGCTTTTGACAGTTCTGGAACTGTTGCGGCGCCGGTCGGAACGCTTGAGAGGCCTAACGCCGGGATAAGAGACCTTGCGCCATCTGTCCGGATTTGCGCAGGACGTGACGGTTTTGAACAAGACATGCGCACGCTCGCGCAGTAGGAAATAACTGAGCTGTTTCTAAAAGACCGGTGGCGGAACGCCAGTCACCGGGTGGACGGAAAACCGTCCCGGCAGCAAGACAATTTGGCTTTGGGCCTGGCGGGCCGGCTTCTCATCGGAAGCCGGCCCGTTTTCTTTTTTCAAGGCCTTCTTTGGTGAAGATACACAGGAGGACGCGATGAGCGACGACATGATCCGGATTTATGAAATGAACAATGGCGAAAAGGCATTCTCGCCATTTTCGCCGCAGGAGATGGACCGCCGACAGGCTCAGCTCAGGACCTTGATGGCAGACCGGGGGATCGACGCCTGTCTGTTCACGTCATATCACAACATCTGTTATTACTCCGGCTTCCTGTATTGCTACTTCGGCCGGAAATACGGGTTCCTGGTCACTCAGGACAAAGCGACCACGATTGCAGCCGGGATCGATGGCGGCCAACCATGGCGCCGGACCCACGGTGACACCGTGATTTATACAGACTGGCGCCGGGACAACTATTTCTACGCCATCCAGTCGTTGCTCGGCTTGCCCAATGCGTCCGTGAAGCGTGTTGGCATTGAGTTCGATCACGTCTCTCTGGATTTACTAAAGCAACTTGAGGCGGCTTTGCCGGGGGTTGAGCTGGTCGACATTGCTGTGTATGCCATGACACAGCGGACCATCAAAAGCGCGGAAGAGCATGTGTTGATCCGCGAAGGTGCCCGCATCTGTGACGTCGGCGGCGCGGCGCTCGTCGATGCCGTTCAAGCGGGCGTTACCGAGCACGAGGTCGCGATCGCATCAACCAATGCCATGATCCGCGAAATCGCAAAATCCTTCCCGTTTGTCGAGCTGATGGACACCTGGACCTGGTTCCAATCCGGCATCAACACGGACGGCGCACACAACCCGGTGACCAACAAGGTGGTAGAAGCCGGCGACATATTGAGCTTGAACTGCTTTCCTATGATTTTCGGCTACTACACGGCGTTGGAGCGCACGCTGTTCTGCGAGCATGCTTCCGATGACCATTTGAAGCTTTGGGAAGTGAACTGTCATGTCCACCGTGAAGGACTGAAGCTCATCAAGCCGGGTGCGCGCTGCCGCGACATCGCGGCGGAGCTGAATGACATCTACCGCAGCCACGATCTTCTGAAGTATCGCAGTTTTGGATATGGCCACTCATTCGGGGTCCTGAGCCACTACTATGGCCGTGAGGCTTCTGTTGAGTTGCGGGAAGACGTCGATACCGTCTTGGAACCGGGCATGGTTGTCTCCATGGAGCCAATGATCATGATCCCGGAAGGTGAACCGGGTGCGGGCGGATATCGCGAACATGACATTCTGATCGTAACGGAAGATGGTGCGGAGAACATCACCGGTTTCCCGTTTGGTCCGGAGCATAACATCATCCCGAAACGATAGTTGAGGTAGCCGCCGGGGCATCGTGGGTTCCGGCGGCGGCCATGCAGGACGAATTGTGCTGCAATTCGAATTTTGAAGCCATTGGCTCAACGCGCATGACCGGGCATTATCCAGCCGCCACAAGAAAACGACATCCAGTTTGGGAGACAGTTGAAAATGATCAAGATCCATGGCCGCAAGACGTCGGCCAATGTGCAGCCCGTTATCTGGTGCCTGGACGAGCTGGGTGTCGACTATGAACGCCTTGATGTCGGGGGCCCGTTTGGCGGCACGGACACCCCAGAGTTCCTGGGCATGAACCCGTTGGGTCTTGTGCCGGTTCTGGAAGAAGATGGTCAGGCGATTTCGGAAGCCGTCACCATCCTACGTTATCTGATGAGACGCTTTGGCGGGCATCCGAGCGACCCGATGGCAGCCGCGCAAATCGAAAAATGGGCCGACATGTCCCGTCAGCACATTTATGTGCCATTGATCCCAACGATCTTCATCCAGATGGTCCGGGTGACTGCAGAAGACCGCAACGGGGCTGCTGTTGCCCAGGCCGAAGCTGCCCTGAAGCAGGCAATGGCTATCTTCGAAGCAAACATCAAAGGCCCGTTTTTCTGCGGTGAGGCACTCAATCTTGTCGACTACCAGGTTGGCGGCCTTTTGTACCGCTACTACGAGCTGGACTTCGATCGTGCGGATCTGCCGCAACTGAAAGCCTACTATGACCGGCTGTGTCAGCGGAAAGCCTATCAGGAGAACATCATGATCGACTTTTCCGCCATGAAGGTTCCTGGCGCTTGAGTTCCGAAAGCGCCTAAACTCAACGAGGCTTCAGGGAAACCTGGAGCCTTTTTTGTGAGCCTGATGCAGGTCCTTTTTGGCGCTACTGCACTTTTCGGCTGCGCTTGTACATGCAATCACTTGGGCAAAACCAAATAGGTTGTTGGGCGACGGGAGATATAGGAATGAAGTTGTTGCGGCATGGGGCCCCAGGCGCCGAAAAACCCGGTCTTCTGGACAAGGACGGTAAGATCCGCGATCTCACGGGCATTGTACCGGATATCGCGGGGGCAGTTTTGTCAGATGCCGGTCTTTCGGCCCTTCGCGGCATTGACGAAGAGAAGCTTCCGGAAGTCACGCCGGGAACCCGACTTGGTCCGTGTGTTGCCGGAACAGGCAAGTTCATCTGTATCGGCCTGAATTATGCAGATCACGCAGAAGAGGCCGGCATGGATGTGCCGCCTGAGCCGATCATTTTCATGAAGGCAACCAGTGCGATCTGTGGTCCGAACGATCCCACTCTATTGCCGCGCGGCAGCGAAAAGACCGACTGGGAAGCAGAACTTGCTGTGGTGATCGGCAAATCTGCGAAATATGTCGATGATGCGGACGCAATCGATCACGTGGCCGGTTATGCGGTGGCCAATGACATCTCGGAACGCAGCTACCAGATCGAGCGGTCCGGCCAGTGGACCAAAGGCAAGTCCTGCGACAGTTTTGGTCCGGTCGGGCCGTGGCTGGTCACACGGGACGAAGTTGCCGACCCGCAAGATTTGAACATGTGGTTGACAGTGAATGGCGAAAAGCTTCAGGACGGGTCGACCCGGACGATGGTCTATTCCGTGGCGTATCTTGTCTCCTACCTCAGTCGGTTCATGACGCTGCATCCGGGCGATATCATTTCCACCGGGACCCCTCCGGGCGTCGGAATGGGCATGAAGCCGCCACGCTACCTCAAAGCCGGGGACGTCGTGGAACTCGGCATCGAGGGCCTCGGCTCCCAGCGACAGGAAGTCGTTGCGGACTGACGTTTCCTGATTTGCACAGGCTCGGTCTAGAGCTTCCGGAAGTAGCTCAGAGTTTCTTTAAGACGCTGGAGCCGGGCACTTAAAAAACCGGTTCCACCTTGTCTCGACATTTCTTCGGTATAGGCCGGATAGGCGATCTTGAAGGAGGGCGGCACCTTCTCCGTGCAGTTCTCGCCGAAGGTCGGCATCTCGGTGCGATATGCCGTCATAAAGTGATTGGCAACGTTCTGAAGGGTTGCAGCCTGGTCACCGGGCAGGTTTTCAAATTCTGTCTGCGGTATGGGATTTCCCGAAAGTGTGCCGTAAACAACCGCTGCCATGAACGAGTTGCCCAAAGGTGTCAGGTGGACAGTGTCACTGAACAATGCGGCAAGGATTTCTTGCGCAGACATGTCCTTGAAGCCTGGGAGTCCACCGGGTGTTGAGACCAGCTGGTTCACGAGATCGGCCAATGCCAGCGAAGCCGGGATCAGCATCATCCTGTCTTCCCGGTCGTCTCGTGCGAGGCCAGCGTTAACACCCGCCACAGCACATTGCCAGACTGGCCAAGCCTCCCGTTCATAAGCTATCCATGAAGTTGGGTCTTTAAGGTCTGCAACGTCTAACCAAGGCACATAGAAATAACTCTGCCCGTTCGGATTGTGCGCATGAAACACATCCTGGTAGGCGCGCAGAAACCGCGGGGTTTCCTGCCACAAAAGAGAATCGAGCAGACGGTGCTGTTCGGTGATCAGCAATACATTATAGGGCTCGGTTTCATTCGCAGAACTGGGCGAAAGCTCGTCCCGGACATTGATAGGGGCACCGTCCTTATCCGTGCCGGCACCGTATCCGGACCAGGGCGACTGCCCGTCTGGTCCATGGCTGCGCTGTTTGATCGAGGATCCGCCGATATGCTGCATGTTCCAGGTAACTGGTTGTCCGTAACTTTCGGCAATTGCCGCCAGCATCTCAGGCATTGGACGATCGGTCAGGCTGTGACCGGAAATGAAGATCTTTTGCACGGCCGGTGTCTCACCGTCTTGAGGCAGGGATGGAAAGCCGGTTGTCGTGATCTCGTGTCCTCTTGAGAGGAACATAATCGCAACGACAGCAATCACGATCACAAATAGACCGCAGCCTATAGCCAGGGCCAACTGGAAGCGTGTCATTAGGCATACTCTCGAATGAGGCCTGCCCTGTGGGCATAGAGGGTTTGTTCGTCGAACCGTGATCCATCGGCTGCGGCTGCCTTGATCAGCTGCGCCAGCTTGCCCCGGTTTTCATGTAGATCTTGGATTGTCGCACTTAATGCAGCCGGATCATTGAGAGGCGTGCCGACGCCCCCGCCATTCCGGCACACAAGGTCTTCGGAGTAGGACGATTGGTAGCCCACGATCGGGCACCCCGAGACGAGCACTTCAATTAGGCAGCGCGGCGACTCCTGCGTCTTGTGGCAGAAGACGAAAAGATCGGCATCGCGCATTTCTGCGAGTATGGCCTCACGATCAGATAAAAAGCCCGGCAGTTCTATGTGGGCGCCCATTCCCTGCATGGAAATGCTCTGCTTCATGTCTTCCAAAAGAGGGCCGTCACCGATCCACTTAGCTTGCAGCGGGACGCCCGCCTGCATCGCCTTTGTCAGGGCGTCCACCCAATCGAGCGGTCCTTTCATCTCAGTGGCGCGTCCCACATAAAGGACTTTCAGCGGATTACCGGAGTGCGCGCGCGCGGCTTTTTCTTCTAGCGCTGTCGCACTGATCAGGTCGGTAGACTGCGTGTGCACGTCATAAACACAATGCGGATTTGTCGAATGATCCGCGTAAGCCTTCAGCGTATCTTGCCCCTGAAACAAACCCAGTTTGCTGTGCCGTATCAAATAGTGATGGTACCGGACCATTGCGGGCAGCGTTGCAACTTCCTTGATCCGCCGCTTGAGCGGTATAGCGGGCAGCGTTCTGCGAATGACATCGTGCTCGACCCGGTCAAACCAAACGGCGTAGTCCTGGTTTTGCCTGATCGCTTCAAGAGCAGCCACGGCGGCCCAGTCACCGAACAAATATCCGAGTGTGAAGCATAGGTGATCTGCCTTGGCGATCTTTTCGGCAATCATCTGCCGCGTTGATTGGTAGTCCCGGAAAAATCGTCCGATTTTATAGGCGAACGGAAGTGCAACCACTGTGAGCTGGTCACGGCAGTCAAGGTCGGCGATATCGACCCAGGTGACCGTGGTATCGTCTTCTAAATCGGCCGGCTGCTCAATTCCCATATAAGTGACATGGCTGAAGCTTTCGGCCCAACGGGAGAGCCCGGCGCAGGTCTGATCATCCAGCTGTAATCCCCTGGGTCCTCTGCGCAACCGCACCGCTGTGACGAAAAGCACGCGTCCGCCGCGCTGGTCTGCGCTTCCGCTCATGACACAGCGCCTTTTTTGAATTGTTCAGAGTTGACACAAACCGCTGACACGACATGCCCGTTGTAAATCACCTGGCGTCCCCGAAATTTTGTCCCCTTGGCAAAGCCTGAGACTTTGCGCTGGAGCGCTGCGAAGAAATCATGGCCATCAAATGCGATCTCCAAATCTTCAAACTCGAAAAACTCCTGCGTGAGCGGGTACTGCGCCTTGTAAGCACTTTCTTTGGCCGTAAACATTCGGAGCGCCTGGCGAGCCCTCTGGCTACTAGGCAGCCGGGCAAGCCACTTACGTTCGTTCGAAGTACATATGGTGTCCCACATTTCTTCCGGCAAAGCTGCGTCGGGTTCAATGTCGAGACCGATTGACAGCAATTCGTCTGTCTGCCGGGCGACGGCCGCGAGGCACACGGTTTTGCAGTGGCTGATGGACCCAATCAGTCCGGGCGGCCAGATCGGGCTGCGATCGGGGCGCACGCCGATGGCGGCCGGCCGAAAACCAAGGTCGCGCATCGCTTTGCGAGCGCATGCTCGTCCCGCAAAAAACTCCGATCGGCGTGAGAGAACCGCGTTGGCCACATGGATTTCCTCATCCGCATATCCGGTCGGTTTTCCGCCGCGCGGATCACCCGCGGCGATCTGAACCCCGTCCGGAAAGAGAGCCCAAAGCATGGCGGTGTAATCACCCCCGGTTCCCGGAGAGCGCTTGCCGTCTTGCGCTCAGCGCCGCGCGGCGCTTGGCCGCCCGGCTGGCAACTTCCCCCAGACGATCGTCAGCGCGTCCGCCGTCCGTCAGGTGTCCGGCAAGGCCGCCAACGGTTGGAAAACGGAAGATGTCGGTGATTGTCAGATTTGGAGCCACACTGCCTTTCAGATCCCGGTGGAGCTGAACCGCAAGCAGGGAATGCCCGCCGAGGTTAAAGAAGTTGTCATTTTGCCCCACCTGACCCAGTCCGAGAATGCGCTGATATGCGTCCGCGATGGATTTCTGCATGTTGCTTTCCGGCGCAACAAAGGCGCTTTGTACCGTTTCGCGAACCGTTGCATCTGGCGCCGGCAGTGCCTTTCGGTCAATTTTGGCATTAGGTGTGAGCGGGAAGGTCTCCAACACAACGAAATGAGCGGGAACCATGTATTCCGGCAGCGCGTCTTGCAACTCTGTGCGCAACACGTCTTCGTCGAGCGATCCGGACTGCGTCCGGACATAGGCGACCAACCGGACATCATCAGCCCGGTCTTCACGTGCGCTGACCACGGTTTCGATCACTCCGGGATGAGCGGCAATTCGGGCTTCGATTTCACCAAGCTCGATCCGGTATCCCCGCACCTTGACCTGATGGTCGGTTCGCCCGAGGAATTGCAGGCTGCCATCTTCAAGCCTGCAAACGAGGTCCCCGGTACGGTACATGCGGCCAGGCGCAAATGGGTTTTTCAGGAAACGTTCTTCAGTCAGCTCCGGGCGCTGAAAATATCCGCGCGTTACGCCTTCACCGCCGATAAACAGTTCACCGGGTTGGCCTGGAGCTGCAGGCTGGTTTCTAGCATCAAGCACGTAGAACTGCGTGTTGGCAATTGGTGTTCCCAGCGGAATGGTCTGCTCAGGAGCGCCCACTTCTGCAGTCGATGACCAGATCGTCGTCTCGGTTGGGCCATACATGTTTGTGACGGATGCCGAAGTACACGTCCTAATGTCTTTCAGAAGTGACCCCGGGAACGGTTCCCCGCCGATATAGAGATGCTGGATGCTGGATAACGCTGCGCGGTCTTCCTCGCGGGTGAGGAACATACGTGCCATGGACGGCGTGCACTGCATGTGCGTGACGTTGTGGCGGGCAATGTCTGCGGCGAGGCCTGCGTCAGCGGGCGGTGTCTGCTCGGCGGGTATTTGAACCTCACCTGCATTAACGCGTCGGATGACCTCGGCCAAGGGCTTTAAACGGTCTAGGGCGATGTCCTGAGGCACGCCAAAATCGATCAGGCAGGCGACTTCGTTGACACCGATGGCACTGATTTGTTCGACACGCTTGAGCGCATCAGAGACCGTTCCAAACAGCCCGCTGTCTTCAAAGTAGCGCAGGAACGCAAACTCCAGGATCGCGTCCAGCTCGTCTTCTGAAAGCGTCTGCAGGTCGATATCCATCGGATTGCTCGCACCTTCCGGCTTCTTGAAGGCCGGAAACGCCCAAGCGTATTGCTTAATCAACGCTGCCGCGCTGCGCAGATATTCCTTCATCGGACCACGCGCGCGGTTCATCACCTCATCCCGATCCTCTCCGAGGAGCGTGTGCAGCATCAGGGTGACCTTGTAGTCATCCGGATTGCGGCCGCATTCAATCAGGGTGTCCCGATAGATCTTGATCTTGCCAGCCAGCTCGTCGATGGATTGCCCGAGAAGGTGGGTTAGAACATTGGCCCCGTTGCGGGCTGCATCCCGATACGTCTCCGGGTTTCCGGCTGTTGTTAGCCAGACCGGCAATTCGTTTTGAACGGGTCTTGGTTGCGTGACGATGCTGACGGTCTTGTCGCCAGCTTCGAAGTCCACCGCGTCTCCGCGCCAGAGTTTCCGAACGGTGTCAATGTCCCGGTACATGGCTGCCTTGTTGTTCGGCGGCCTGTTTTCCGGGCGCAGAACAAAGTCCTCCGGCATCCAACCGGATGCAAAGGCAAGGGCAACCCGGCCGTTGCTGAGGTTGTCGATCACCGACCACTCCTCGGCAACCCGTGCCGGGTGGTGAAGGGGAAGGACGCAGCTGCCGGCGCGGATCGAGAGGTTCTTCGTAACGGCCGCAACCGCTGCCCCTGAAACCGACGGGTTTGGATAAAGTCCACCGAAAGAATGAAAGTGACGTTCAGGCGTCCAGACCGATGTGAAGCCGTTTTCGTCGGCAAATTTGGCACCTTCCAAAAGCAGCTTGTAAAGGTCGCGGCCAGCGCCTTCATTGTAGCCCCAGAAAAACAGCCCAAAATCGACGCTTGCCATTTTCCCTGAGCCTTGCGCCTCAGGTGTTGTGCTGATCTGCGAGGTTGCCGTTTCAGAGGAATGAATGACGACCTTGAAGCCGCGGGTCAGGGTCCAGAAAAGTTCAAGAACGGAGATGTCGAAAGAAAGACTAGTGACAGCTAGCCATACCGGTTGTTCTTGCTGATCGATTTCAATGCAATCGTCCATTCCGGTAAAGAAATTGACGACATTCCGATGCTCGACCATCACGCCCTTCGGCCGGCCGGTCGAGCCTGACGTGTAGATAAGATAAGCGAGGTTTTCTGATTGAACGCCGGTCTGCGGCTGTTCTGCTGAGGCAACGCGCGCCAGAACATCCTCGATAAATACGGTCTGTACTCCGGGCGCAGCAAGCGGATCCGGAAGTGCACGGCTGGACAGGATGACCGCTGCACCGCTGTCTTCGACCATGTAGGTCAGGCGATCTTTCGGGAAGTCGGGATCGAGTGGAACGTAAGCAGCGCCCGATTTCAAAATGCCCAAGGCGCCGCAGATCATCTCGATGGACCGGGGTATGTTCAATCCGACAAGCTTGTCTGGTCCGGCGCCAAGCGCTTGCAGTTCAATGGCAACGCGATTTGCGCGACCGCTCAGCTCCTGGTAGCTGATAGACTGATCGCGCAGGGCAACTGCCGGTGCGTCCGGCGTTGCCTCCGCCTGACGTTCGATCATCTGATGAACGCAGGCCCCCAGGTCCACATCCGTGGCAGATGCGTTCCAGCGATTGAGTACAAGGTCGCGCTCATCGGCGGACATCATGGCAATATCGGCAGCCACGTGTTCTTTGTCAGACAGCGCAGCGGCAACAAGTTCAATCCGCTTTGCATACTGTCTTGCCGTCTCGGCCGGGAGCCGCGACGGATCGAAGGTCATCGCAGCCGTTCCCTGGGCAGAAACGGTGAATGTCAGCGCGCAGTCCGCCAGAAGTTCTGGCCGCGTGGCCGCCGTTTCGGCTTCAACGATACCGATTGTATATGCCGGCCGCGCCATCCCGGGCACCCGGGCTATCAGATCGGATAGGGGAGCAGTCCTGGCCCGCAATTGCACCAGCTTGGCATTGGTGTCGTCACAAAGGGTGCTTAAGGGCCTCTGCCAATCGATGTTGATCGGAAATGGAAGGCATTCCGAAAAATGGCTCGGAAACTGGTCAGCGGCCGCCGCGCTCTTTGGTCCGAGATAAGCAAGACCAAAATTGTCCTGTCCCGAGAACCTCCCGATAAACAGTGCGATTGCCGCAATCGTGTCCTGCGGTGCCATTGAAGAGGGAAGTGACAATGGCACGACTTCTGGCGCAGCCCCTCTTTCAACATCGCCACTAATCCCGAAAAGGCTCGGTATCTCGAGCGTTTTGATCGTGGCAATGTCTGTGTTTTCATGACGGACGGCATCGAAGACTGCGGCATCAAGGACTGCCGCGTCTTCGGCAGAATAGAGAGGCAGTTGCTCATTGAGCGTAACGGACTGTGCCAGATTTGCGTCCGAGCCAATCGCAATACCGTCCAGCAAAATCGGTTGGTCGCCAGTTGCAACAAGCACGCCGTCGGGACCCGTCTGCAGAACAGTTCCTGCGGGGCCGTTCGGAGTGCCAGCGGCGGCTAAATCGAGCTTGGTAATCTTGAAAAGGCCGCGATTGGTCCGCAGTTTTGGCGTGACCAGAGGGTTCGCGTACCCCTCTCCGAAGCTAAGGGCCCGGAAAAGCCGCGACAGCTCTTGTGATGTCCGGGACAGGTCGAGTGTTCCGGAAAGCGTCGGACGCTTGTGTTTTCCGAAGTAGCTGCGCCTTGAAAAATCCTGCGCAATTCCGTTGAGCGTATTGCTGTCGACTTTGGCGATGAGATCGACAAAACTCGCATAACCGGCCTCAAAGCATTTGGCATTCAAGGTGAGGCTGGTCTCGTCGGGGCTGATGTCAAATTCAGCTTGCGTGTAGATCCGGCCCTTGTCCGCACCGGATACAATTTCATGCCAGGTGACGCCAAAACGTTGTTCGCCTTCAAGGATAGCCCATGCCGGTGCATTAAGACCGGCATATTGTGGCAGGGGGCCATCGTGGAAATTGACCGCGCCGGTGCGCGCCCGTTGCCAAACGGCATCGGGAAGCATCCTCAGATTTGCAATGCTAAACAGCCAGTCAAAGTGATAGTCTGCTGTCGTTTCTTCAAGAGAGCTGCCCCACTCGGCGGCTGGAATGTTGTGCGACGAAGCCCAATTCCGAATTGCCGGGTTGGAGGAGATGACCGCAGCGATGCGGTGACCACGTTCTTTCAGGTGTTCGCCACACTGAACAAGAAGGGATTCATCGCCTATCAGGAGACAATCGAGCATTTAGTTTCCCTTGGATGACGCATAACTGGGCAGTAGCAAATTCTTTGAAAAAAGAGCACGCAGACTAGTATGCATATACCCTCGAATAACCCGTTAATTTATCCGAGAATTTACGGATGTTGGTCCAGATATCCATAATACACGCGTAAGAACGTCCATTTATTAATGTTTGTTAAGTTTTGATCCCGGAGTTTACGTTTGTTTTGGTGATCAAGCTTGGGTCAGTTGAAACCAGCTTTTCGTTTGCCTCTCTCAATCGGCCTAACACTATGCTAAATATTTACAGGTATGGTCCGCTTAAAAATTTGAGGCGAAGTCCCGTTTCCGGAAATTTGAAATGACAATAGGATCAACCGACGCCGGCCTGAGCGATGTTGCAATCGTCGGGATGGCTCTTCGTGTTCCAGGCGCACGGAACACCGGCGAATTTTGGGAAAATCTCAGAAACGGTGTTGAATCGGTGCGCACGCTGAGCGATGCCGAGCTGGAAGCGTCCGGTGAAGATCCGGTGAAGGCCGCACAGCCGAATTACATTCCCCGGACGGCGGATATTCCGGATATGGAGCTGTTCGATCCGGAGTTTTTCGGATTGAGCCCTAAAGAAGCCGCGATCATGGATCCGCAGCACCGGCACTTTCTCGAGTGTGCCTGGGAAGCGATCGAAGATGCCGGGCGCCCCCCGGAAACGATTGAGGGCCCGGTTGGGGTTTATGCCGGCTGCGGCATGGGCAGCTATTTTTACTTCAACGTGTGCAGTGACCGACAGCTGATGGATCAGGTGGGCATGTTCCTGCTTCGTCACACAGGCAACGACAAGGACTTTCTGGCGACCCGCGCCTCTTACGCTTTCGATCTCAAAGGCCCGAGTGTCAACGTACAAACAGCCTGCTCAACGTCCCTTGTTGCGGTCCACTACGCCTGTCAAAGCCTGTTGAACGGCGAAACCGATATGGCTCTGGCCGGCGGTGTGACAATCGATCTGCCGCATCGCCGCGGGTACGTTTTTCAAGATGGCGAAATTCTCTCGCCGGACGGACATTGCCGACCGTTCGACCATCGGGCAGCAGGCACGATCTTCGGCAGTGGCGTTGGGGTTGTCGTCCTGCGACGTCTCGAGGATGCGATTGCTGACGGCGACAACATTCATGCGGTGATCAAGGCGTCAGCCATCAACAACGATGGTCACAGCAAGGCAGGCTACCTTGCACCGAGCGTGACTGGACAGGCTGAAGCGATCATCGAGGCGCAGGCGCTCGGCGGGATCGAAGCCGACACCATTCAGTATGTCGAATGTCACGGAACCGGCACATATCTCGGCGATCCGATTGAAATTGAAGCCCTGACCCAGGCGTTTCGTCAAAGCACAAACCGGACCGGTTATTGCCGTGTCGGATCTGTGAAATCCAACATTGGCCACCTCGACACAGCTGCCGGTGTTGTCAGCCTGATCAAGGCCTCATTGGCGCTGAAGAATGGCGAAATACCGCCAAGCCTTGGATACGAGAAACCCAATCCATCAATCGATTTTGCGAACAGCCCGTTTGTCGTCAATGATAGGCTGACCCCTTGGCCGGTGGGCACCGGTCTTCAGCGAGCCGCCGTCAATTCACTTGGTGTTGGCGGAACAAACGCCCACGTCATTCTGGAAAAGGCGCCGATGGCTGCCGATGACAGCGGCCGGTTTGACGATGAGCCCCAACTCATTCTCTTGTCTGCCAAGGCAAAAAAGGGGCTGGCAGACACCTCCGCCCGCCTTGCGGATGCCTTGGAAAGTGATCCGGCATTGCCTCTGGCCAGCATGGCCGAAACACTCTTTCATGGTCGGAAGCCGTTCGAACACCGCCAAATCGCGGCCGTGCGGGGCCGCGCCGATGCGATTTCCGTCCTGCGCGGTGAACGGCCCAAGAGGCTTGCCCATCATCACGCAAACGATCATCCAGGCACCGCAACGTTCCTCTTTCCGGGGGGCGGGGCGCAACATCCAGGCATGGCCCGGCGGCTCTTTCAGGAAGACAGGTCTTTCCGCCAGTCTGTCGATGAAGGATTGGCTTTCCTTCCCTCCGAAACGGCCGCCCGGATCCGGGAGCTTTGGTTCCCGCCGGAGGGCTCCGATCTTGGGCAGGCGGCTGAGGGGTTCCTGACGCCGTCCCTGCAATTGCCGGCTATCTTGATCCTGGAAGTTTCGCTGGCCCGCTTGTGGATGAGCTGGGGCGTTCAGCCGACCGCATTGATCGGTCATTCCATGGGCGAGAATACGGCTGCCTGTATCTCTGGAGTCCTCAGTTATCGAGACGCTGTTGGCCTTGTCCACCTCCGGGGCAAGCTCTTTGATACGGTCGCCCCGGGCGGAATGCTCAGTATCCCATTGAGTGAGACCGAAGTCCGGGGGCTGATGCCGGCATCTCTTGATATGGCTTCCGTCAACACGCCGGAGCTTTGCGTTGTATCCGGTCGGGACGCGGACCTTGAAGACTTCCAGAAGGCGCTTCTTGAAAAAGACATCGATGCAACCCGGATCGCCATCGATATAGCGGCTCATTCGCGGATGCTTGAGGGGATCCTGCCCGAGTTTGAACAATACTTGCGCAGCATTGCACTCAATCGGCCGCAGATCCCGATCATGTCCAATCTTACCGGAGACTGGCTCACCGATGCGGAGGCCCGTGATCCTTCCTATTGGGTCCGGCATCTGCGCTCGACTGTTCAGTTCGGTGCCGGCATGAACCGCCTGAGTGCAGATCCGAACCGTGTTTATATCGAGGTTGGTCCGGGAAAGACCCTGTCCTCGCTGGCCAAGCTGCAAGCAGATGTGACCGCCAATCAGGTCTTCAATACGCTGCCGCATGCCGACGATGATGCGGATGACCGGCTTTCTTTCCTGACTGCTGCCGGACGGTGCTGGGCCACAGGCTTGAAGACGGATGTTGCGCGTTGCTGGCGGGACTACGGCCCCAAGCGCGTTTCGCTGCCACCTTATGCGTTTCAGCGGCAACATTATTTTGTCGAGCGCAGTGTTGCGCAGGACGGTCAGGCAGGGACAGATATTCCTCTCTTGCGCCAAAAGGACTTGCGGGACTGGGGATACCGTCCGGCCTGGAAACGGTCGGTTCCAGATCTTGTCACGGGCGCAGACAAGGAACCTCGGTCCTGGCTGGTTTTTCTCGACGATACCGGCACCGGAGAACAGCTTGCCGGCAGATTGAAAAGCGCCGGGCATCAGGTGACCACCGTTCAACGCGGCGATGTGTTCGCTAAGGTTGACCCCCACACTTACATCCTGTGCAGCGAGGAAGGCAGGCCGGGATACGATGCCCTGGTGGCCGGGATCCTCGAGGATGGCCCCTTTCCCGGCAACATCGTGCACGGCTGGCTGTTGACGGAGGACGAGAGCCACCGGCCCGGTTCCAACTTCTTTGAAAGAATGCAGGAGGACGGCTTTTACAGTCTGCTTTACCTCGCCCAGGCGCTTGACGAGCAATCTGCCCTCGAAGAGGCGCACCTTACCGTTCTGACCAATGGAATGATGCGCGTTGGGGACGCGCCTGTCGTGTATCCGGCCAAGTCGACGCTGCTCGGCCCGGTTCAGGTCTTGCCAAAAGAGCTTTCCGGCCTCTCGGTTCGCTTGATTGACCTGGAAATCTCAACGGCTGCGAACAACCAGCGGCACGAGGGAGCGCTCGACGATCTGTGGGACGAGCTTTTCGCAAAAGCGTCCAGTGAGATTGTGGCACATCGGGGAAGCCGCCGGTGGCAGCGAACCCATGAGCGTTTGCCCTTGGAAGAAGGGCAATTCGAAGGGCAGTTTCAAAAGGGCGGCACCTATCTCATTACTGGTGGTCTTGGCGATTTGGCGATGATTTTCGCAAAGGCCCTTGTTGAAGACCATGATGCCAACATCGTTTTGGTCGGACGCCGCAGCCTGCCGGAGAAACAGGATCGGGAAACTTATCTGCGCACGCATTCCGGTGAGGATCCGGGTGTCCAGGCACTGTCCCGTCTTGCAGAACTGGAGGCGCTTGGTGCGAAGCTGCTTTACGTTCCGGCTGATGTCACAAACCCGGAAGAGGTTGGCGCTGCTGTTGCAACAGCAAAGGCCCGGTTTGGGTCAATCAACGGTGTGCTTCATACAGCCGGCATTGTCGACGATGATCTCGTGCAACTGAAAACCCTTGAAAATACGCAGCACGTTCTGGCGCCCAAGGTTCAGGGCACGCGCGTTCTGGATTTGGTGTTTGCCGACGAGCCGTTGGATCTGATGGTGCTGTTCTCGTCAACCAGCACGGACACTGCGCCCATCGGCCAGGTGGATTACGTGGCTGCCAATGCGTTTCTGAACGCCTATGCCGAGAGCAAGAGCAGGGACAGGGGCCGCAGGACGGTCGCGGTTCACTGGGGCATCTGGAGCGATATTGGTCTGGCCGCGCGCGCGGTTTCGGGTGAGGCGGCTGTTTCAAAGACGGTAACGGCGGTTGGGGCGGCTAAGGGCTTCTTGTTCGAGCGTTGGATTGCCGATGCTTCCAACACGCGCTGGCTGGAATTCACGGCCAGCACGCAAAAGCACTGGATGTGGAATGAACACAGGCTTGTTTCAGGCGATGCGATCCTGCCAGGTACCGGGTACATTGAGCTAATTGCGCAAGCCTATTCGGAACTGGATTTGGACCAGCGCCCGGATATCCGCGATCTTGTGTTCTTCAAGCCGCTCGGTGTGGACGACGCCCAACCCCGCAACATACGCGTCCGGTTCGAAGCCCAGGGAAATGGCATTTTGAAAGCCATTGTCGCGGCAACTGAAACCGATGATCCGTCCGCCGAGATGGAGGTTTACGCCGAAGCTCTGGTTTGTCCGCTCAAATCGATCTCACTGCCTGTGCAACTTGAAGACCTTCAAGCTCAGCTGCGCTGGACCGATGTGCGCACAGCACCGGACAATGGAACGATGCCCTCGGCTCAGGCGCTGCACATCAAGTTCGGACCGCGATGGGATGTGTTGCGCAGTCTGTCGCTTGGGCGCGGTGAAGCGCTGGCACGCCTGACGTCCCCGGCTGGCTTCGAGGCAGATTACTCCGAAACAACCCTTGCCCACCCCGGTCTTCTCGATATTGCGACCGGCTGTGCCATGGAACTTATCGAAGGCTTCAAGAGTTCAGGCGTTCTTTGGGCGCCCGTTTCCTACTCGGCGATACGCCTACATGAACCGCTGCCATCCGATGTGATCGCCCATGTCCGATTTGTCGATGAGAATGCTTACGGCGACGGTTTCGGCAGTTTTGACATTACCGTCATGCGGCCGGATGGAACGGTGGTGCTTGAAGCTGATCGTTTGACAGTAAAACGCCTGTCAAATGACACCGGGTTTGCAAAGGATTTGAAAACCGGGGCAAGCCAGGATGCTGCCGCGCTCTACAAACTGGCAGCGCAAGTCAAGCAGGGCATTCCACCCGAGCAGGGATTTGAGACCCTTCAGAGGGCTTTGGCGACCGGCGAAACACAGCCGATCATCTCGACCATGCCTTTGGATCTGCTCGTAAGAAATGCCGAGGCTGAAGCGCAATCGCGAGATGCCCAGGACGGGCAGCTCTTTGAGCGTCCGGACCTTGACAGTGCCTACGAGGCACCGCGCAACCTGCTTGAAATCAAGCTGGCCGAATTCTGGTCTGAGCTGCTCGGAATTGAGAAGATCGGTGTTCACGATGATTTCTTTGATATTGGTGGGCATTCTCTCATCGCGGTCCGCCTGTTCCGGATGATCCGCCAGGCTTACGGCGTCGATCTGCCCATGTCCGTCCTGTTCGACGCTCCGACAATTGCCGAAACCGCAGAATTGCTGGCCTCGCATGGTGTCGCCAGTGACGGGGATGCTTCTGCGGAGGTAAAACCCGGACATACTGCAAAAGCTGACGAAACGGTGCATCTGGTCTCGATGAGCAAGGGACCGGGAACGGGGGCGATGCCCTTGTTCATTTGCGCCGGCATGTTCGGGAATATTCTCAACCTGCGCCAGCTGGCCCTTCTCGTTGGGCGCGACCGGCCAGTCTATGGACTTCAAGCTCGCGGCCTTTTCGGAAATCAAGAGCCCCACGAAACCTTCGAAGAGATGGCGCAGGATTATCTCGCCGAAATCCGCCAGGTCCAACCACACGGCCCGTACATCCTCGGCGGCTTCTCGGGCGGTGGGATCGTTGCTTATGAAATGGCGCAACAGCTTGCGGCGCAAGGTGAAGAAGTTGCCGAAGTCATTCTGCTGGATACGCCTGTCCCTGAGAAGGTTCACCTGTCGCTCGTCGATCGCGTGATGATTAAGTGGCAGGATCTTCAAAAGAATAAGACAAAGTTTTTCAGTGTTTGGTTGCGCAACCGGAGAGATTGGCGCGCTCGAACAGAAGCTCAACAGAATGCGGCTGAGGATCAAGCACCCGCAGAAAGCTTTAACAACGAACGTATACGTTTGGCTTTCATGCAGGCGCATGATGCCTATGAGGTTCAGCCATATAGCGGGCCGGTTGTCCTGTACCGGCCAAAAGCTGAGGTGCTCTATAAGATTTCCGGCGGCCGCCGTCTTCAAGATGGTCTGAACATTCTTCGCGAAGACAATGGCTGGTCGCCGTTTGCATCAGAGCTGTCGATTGTCGAGGTGCCCGGGGATCACGATTCAATGGTTCTCAATCCGAATATTCAGGTGCTTGCCAGTAGAATGAGAAAATCCTTGGAAGCAAGGACGGCGGCGGCAATTGGCTCTGACAATGCCGGGATTGCGGCAGAATGATGCTGGACCAGGTGGTACTAGTGAAAACCGGTCCTCTCGCAGATCAGGAGTAATCTCGGCGGTCTGTAATTGACCGGCCAGCAATTAGGTCTTCGTAATACGGGACAGTCAGCGCTGCCTTGCGATCCCAGGTAAAGCAGTCTGTAGCGTACTCTACGGCTGAATTGGACTTTGAAAGCTGGTCGGCTGGATTGGTCACAGCCTCTTCCATCGCGTGCTGATAGCCGGCGACCATCTCATCGAGGGTGTTTAGTTCGATTCGAAAGCCGCGATCCTCAGATACGAGATCACCCGGCGCGCCATAGTTGGTGACGAAATTCACACAGCCTGACGCCATCGCTTCGACCACCACGCCTGCTCCAAGTTCGCGGATTGAAGGAAAAACGAACCCGTCTACGGATCGGAAGAACTGGCCGACGTCCTTCTGATCTATCCAGCCGTGAAAAATGACGCTATCGCTCCGCCCTGTTTGCTCGACGATCGCTTCAAGCCGTGCTCGTTCAGGGCCGTCGCCGACGATGTGAAGTTTGTGCTCTGCCAGGATGTCGCTTTCACAAAAGGCACGAACAGCCACCTCCGGAACTTTATAGGGTACCAGCCGCCCTACAAATGCGAAGTTGTACGGTCCATCTCCAATAAATGCAGGCTTCCGGTCCGTTGCATCAAACCACTCAGGGTCAAAACCAACTTCGGGAAAGCTCACAACCTTTGAGGACGCGCCGTCTGGCAAATCCCTTGCGGTATGATCAAAGGCAGCCAGAATCAGTGCGGCATTTCGGTACGTTGCAGATGAATAGGGTAGGTATTTGTAGAAGTCCCGGAGTACCCGCGCCCGTTCTTTTTCCCGTGTTTGTTCAGAGCGGAACTCTTTTGGCCAGTCCAAATTGCCATTCAAGGGACCGATGACAAATGGAACCGGCGATTTGCCCGCGATATAGCTGGGCATAGTGGGCGACATGGGTGTGATCCGGTGCACCAAATCAAATTCGCCGGATCTCAAAGCATGCTTGAAGGTTTTCCAAACCTCCCATTCAAAGGCGAGATATGTAGGATACTGGAATATCATGGCCAAAGACCACGCCACCTTCCCGCCGCCTCTGATCCAGGTTGAGAAGCGGTGGATCGGCTTTGCTACATATTCATTATCGACATAGTGGAAGTCGACGCCTTTTGAGTGCGGATCTTTTTCTATGTTTTCTCGATTTCTGACATGAGTGGCGATGGTCACATCACAGAATTTCGCTAAGGAAAGCGCGTACTTGTACCCAACAACCGGAAGTGACGGCCAATCCGGATTACAATCATCAGCAAGTATCAGAACACGGGGTTTCTTCAATTGTGACTCCCAGGCAGACATTTAGCGGCTTAGCCGTAATCCTGCTAACACGAGGACTCTGATCGGTTTCGAACCAAAACCAATCACTTCATCGTACTGGCGGATTTGTGCCGCCATTTCAAAAACATCCAAATGATTTTGGGGCCATCCCAAAGATAACGTCGCCACATCCGTTTCGGGTTTGCCAACAAACGGAAAGCCCACTCCATTCCGCAGGCGCGAACCCATTCCGGTGCGCGTTTTTGCCGGTCAGTCAAAAAATCAATACTTGCACCGACACACAGGCCGATACCCGCGGCGCTGCCTCGGCGTTTCAGATCTTGGGCAAAAAACTCTTGCTTCGGAAAAGACAGGCAAATCAGGTAAATGTCCGCATCGCAGGCCTCAGTAGTTGTCAGAACTTTCTCCCAATCCTGTGCGCCTCGGTCCATAAAGCCAGACGGGATATACTGCAAAGCCACCCCCGGATACCTGTTCCGCAGTATCTCTATCTGGGATAGATCGGGGCCGACAACGGCGAAACGCAAGTTTTGAGCTTTGGGATCCGCCAGAAGGTCCTGCACAATATCGGCACCTGGATAGACCCTGAGATTGTTTTTCTGGAAATTCGCCAGTCGGCTCAAGACCTTACTGTCACAGATCTTCCAGCACGCATCGTCATAAGCCGATGCCACCTCGTCATCGCGTTCCAAAAGGATTACATGATAGACGTTTGGAGTGACGAAATATTCGAAGGTTTGAGGCTTCGAATTCAAGATGAGCGACAACCAGTCGGCCTGCTCACCAATATCGAAATCAAGTCCGATGAACTGGAGTTTGGAGAACGGTGAGGCAGGTGCTGCGGTCAGCGAATCCTCAGGTTTTTGCTCAGAACGGTTCGGCATATGGCTCGTCGGATGTCGGTTGAACCCTGCGATCATGAAATCCCAGAAATCTCAATATGTTGCGTATATGCGATCGAGATTAACAAACTGCAGGCGGGTCTGATTTTTGATCAAGAAAGATCAATTTTTTAACCTGCTGAAAGATATACAGTCTTTGAGTCATCTTCAATCAGATCGCGATTGAATTCTTAATAACTTGCTACCTCGGTTCTATCCCGAAAAGCAAAGTTCCATGAAGTATCGAGTTGGAAAATGCATGCGTATGTGTGACGAAGCTTCTCGTTCGATCCGTGGGGCGATCTCAACCGTTTTTCAAGGGGCCTAGCCCAATTGGCGATTACGCAAAAAAAAGCGATGACCGGTGCGATTTGGACAATCGCTTCCTTTGGTGGAACGACAGGAATACGTTTCGTTTCCAATGTGGTGTTGTCGCGCTTGATCACACCGGAAATCTTCGGCATCGCAATGGTGCTTTCAACGTTCAGATCAGGCATCGAATTGCTGACCGACGTGGGCATTGCACAGAATGTCGTCCGAAGCCGGAATGCCGATGATCAGTCGTTCCAAAACTCTGCCTGGACATTGCAGTTTTTAAGGTCTCTCATTCTGTGTTCGATACTGTCGATTGCAGCCTACCCGTTGGCCAATCTGTATGAGATACCGGCAACTGCTATTCAGCTGAGTGCGGTAACCATCATTTTTCTTGGTCTGTCTTCAACGTCTATCTTTTATCTGCAGCGGAATCTGCAGTTTGGACGTGCGAATATGTTCGAGCTGTCATGTGATTTTGTGACGGCGGTTTTGATCATCTTTTTCGCCTATATGAGCCCGACAATCTGGTCGATTCTGATTTCGGGCCTTTTCGCTGCTGTCTTTCGGGTCGGGCTCAGCTATCTTTTGCCGAGAGCGCGAAACTGGTTTGAATGGAGCCGGGTGTATGTGCGCGAGATCTTTTCCTTCGGGAAATGGATGTTTTTATCATCCCTATTGTCATTTCTTTGCATGAACTTCGACAAACTGTATTTGGCAAAGACCATTCCGTTGGCGACTGTCGGCATCTATGCAATCGCACGAACAATCGCGGACCTGCCGGCATTCCTAGCCGGAAGGCTGGGGTATTCGCTTATCTTCCCCATGGTTTCCTCCCAGCATGCAGCCACTCGTACCGAGATAAGATCCGGTCTTCTGGTGCTCAGAACAAAATTACTGACGCTCGCGGCTTTCGGGGTTGCGTGCGGCATCGCATTTTCAGATGTCGCCGTGTGGATCATTTATGATCCACGCTATTCCGATGCGGGCTGGATCCTGGCCATGCTGCTCATCGGAACCTGGGGTGCCATTTTGTCCGCTTTTTCAGAATATACGCTCTTGGGCCTCAGCAAGCCTGTCTACGGTGTTGTGGCGAACGCGTTGAAACTGGCTGGAATTCTTCTTTTGCTTCCGATTGGCTATCAATGGATGGGACTTCCTGGGGCTTTGATCGGCTTGGCGGTTGGGGAGGTCGTTCGGTATTTGCCGCTTGCGATTGGGTCGGTTCGGGAAAAGACATCCTTTCTTTTGCATGATCTGGCGATGACTGCGATTGTTGTCGCGGCGACGGCAGGTTTGATGTGGGGCAGGAATGCGGCGGGTTACGGCACCTCGCTCGACGCCGTTTTGCCGCTCCTTTTCGCTGGCGGAGTGTAATGGAGATGGGCCAGCGCAGATGACCATCGGGATCGTGATCATTGGCCGCAACGAAGGGGAGCGGTTCCAGAATTGCATAAGATCCCTTCAGGGGTTGTCTGAACGGGTTGTTTATGTGGATTCCGGATCGACAGACAATAGCGTCAGCTGGGCTAAGTACGCGGGTTTTCAAGTTGAAATTCTGCCAGCCGACCGCCCGTTCACGGCAGCCCGTGCCCGAAATGCAGGCTATCGCAGGCTTGTTCAACAGTTCCCGGATACCGTTTTCATCCAATTCATGGATGGTGACTGCCAATTGGATGCCGGTTGGCTCAAAACCGGTTTGGGCTATTTGGAAAATCACCGCGATGTCGCAGTTGCTTTTGGTCGTCGGCGGGAACAATTTCCCGACGCCACCATCTACAACACCATGTGCGACTTAGAATGGAATACTCCGATTGGAGAGCGGCAGGAGTGCGGTGGTGACTGTCTGGTCCGCAGGGCGGCTTTCGACGAAGCGGGCGGATACCGTGATGATTTGATCGCGGGTGAAGAACCGGAGATGTGCCTGCGGTTGCGGGAGAAGAGCTGGAGGATCTGGCGGCTTGATGCCGAAATGACCCTCCACGATGCCGACTTGCAGCGTTTTTCCCAATGGTGGAAGCGCTCGGTTCGAGCAGGGCACGCGTTCGCTGAAGTTTCTTGGCGGCACAGAAACTCGCCGAAGCGAATTTGGCAGCGCAATGTCGTACGGGCAGTTCTTTGGGGAGGCGCGTTGCCAAGTGTTGCTCTTGTTGCCGGGATGATCCATCCATCGTTCTTATTGTTGTTTTTGCTCTACCCCTTGCAGCTTGTTCGGCTGATGCTCCGGTCATTTCGGGCGGGCCGTCCTGCAGCTATTGGGTTTTATGAACTGATCGGAAAGTTTGCCGAGTTTCAAGGTGTCCTGAAATACCATTGGAACAGGGTCCTAATGCGGCGTGCGCAAATCATCGAGTACAAATAATGCACTCTGCCCTTAGAAAGTCATGCCAACCGGGCAGCAATGTTCGTCGCCAAATCACTGATATCATGCATTGCGGTGACGCGCTGGCGCCCTGTTTCACCCATCGCCTGGAGTGTTTTGGGATCAGTTGACAGGGCAGAGCGTAGGGCTTCCGCCAACGCGTGTTCGTCACCTGGTTCGATCAGCCATCCGCATGAGGCATTTACCAGTTCCGGTATGCCGGCAATGGTTGTCGTAATAACGGGCCGGGTCAGGGCCAAAGCTTCCATCAAGACGATCGGAAGGCCTTCTGCGTAGCTGGGGAGGACAAGGGCGCGTGTCGACTTTATGAAGTCCTGGACTTCCGAGTTTGAGCCCCACCCGTGCAAGATGACATGGTCCTCGACCGCATGTTCTTCGATCGCAGTTTCCACGTCCGCGCGGCTCTCTCCGTCGCCAACCAGGATGACTTTGATGTCTGGATAGTCCGCTTTCAAAGCTGAAACGGCGGCTGGAATATGGACCTGGCCCTTCTCCGGACACAGCCTGCCAACACAGACAAAGGTGTTGTTTGTGGCGCTGACGGAGGGCTGCGGACGATAGTCATCCAGTTTTATCCCGCAGCGGGCGATATGAATTTTCTCATTGTCTTCAGACCTTTGGGTGAAGCTGGAGAGCAAGTTTTTGCAATAATCCGAAATAGCCAATACGAAGGCCGCATTCTGGATCTTCAGCGCAAAACTCTGAGCCTCCGGATTGTCAAACTCATTCGGGCCATGTGCTGTGAAGCTGTAGTCTGGTCCTCCCAGGCAATGCGCCAGCATCGCAATAGCAGTGGCGTTGGTTCCGAAATGTGCATGAAGATGCCGGATTCCTGCCCGGCTTGCCTTTTGGCGGAGGCTGGCGGCTTGCATCAAGTAAGCAACATGCCGGATGAAATCGCCGCCGGCATTCGAGAGCAGCTGTTTCCAAATTGGCAGCGTGCGCCAAACGCCAGTAATGTTTGTAGAGATCTCTCGGATGGACGCCAGAAGTAGGTCGCCAAGTTTTCCGTCCAGCAAATACTCAGTTCTTGCAGCCTCGCTCCGGTCCTTTGGATCAACAAGGTCACCGGCAAATCGCCGGCATGCAAACGGTGTAACCTTGAACCCGATATCCTCTAGTGCGTGAATCTCCCGCCGGATGAATGTCGCACTCGGAACTGGATATGTGTTTAGGATGTAACCGATGGCACCTTTGTCCGGCTTGGGATAATGCGTCGATTGCGCAGTCACTTGGCGGCACCAGATAGAAAAGTCCTTTGTTTCCGTAAGAAATTTGCGACCGGAGAAAACAAAAAGATCAACGGGTTCTCTTTGGCATTTATCAGTACGGAGCCGATGATTTTCTTATGAATTGAAGGGTTCAGCGCAAGCGCGGTCGCCAGATCCGTTTGTGATGTCTTTGCCCATTCTGCGACGAAAATGATTGAATCAAGGTACTTCGAAGCGGCGCCCACGTCTGTTGACGCAAACAGTGGTGGCAAGTTGAAAATCACCAAATCATATTGCCGGAATGATGGCTTCAATTCCCGCAACTTGTCTGACCAGATCAACTGTCCAGCTCGTTGAGAGTTTTTAACTGTGCCAATGGAAATGGTCGAGAGACCGGTGTCCGGTTCCCGTTTCACGGCTTTTTCGGACAGCTCGCCTTCGCCCATTATGATGTCGATCAGACCGCGTTCGCCATCAGTGACACGGTTTTCTGACGAAGCGGCACTGCTATATGCGTTTGCGTCGACCAGAAGAACTTTATGATCGGGTGTAGAAATGAGACGAGCCAATTGTTCGGAGACCAAAGCGCTGCCGCTTTCTTTTTGCAACGAGGTCACGCCGACATAGCGCATTCTGCTGCCAGTTTCAGAGGTCGAACTTTGTATCAACGACGCAACATTAAACAAGGCTGAGTCATCAAACTCTACTTTGGCAGAAGCCGGTCGGGGTTCCTTTTTGTCGTCCGCAGTTCCAGCCTTCTTTTTTGTGCGGGGATTGGTTTTTCCTACTCCAAGGCACGGCTGACCAATCACATTGGCGAGTTGCTCCGGGTTTCGGATGCGCGTGTCGAAGAAAGACAAGATCAGGGCCGCAAACAGACCGATGAATCCACCGATGACGCCGGCTACAGCAATGATAAGCAGACCTCGGGTGTTGCTCTTGTGAATGGGCGGATAGGCTGCCGACACCACCGTCGCCCTTGGTCCGACAGAGCGAAGTTGCTCCTGAAGCCAGCCGCTTGCCGCTTCCGCGGTTTCCAATCGGTCTTGCTCCAGTTTTGCCAGATACGCATCAACGACTGCATTTACTGTGTTTGCTGACGTTTGCGGATCGTCGGACCGAAAGCTGATGTTTATGAGGTTGCTCTGCCCGATGCGGGAAACAATCAGCCTCTGACGGAAGGCTTCCAATTCCTCAATATCCGAGACAGTCTTCACGTCATCGGCTTCATTGTCTGCCGCTGTGCCGTCCAGCGTCTCGATTGCAGCTATGATGATCGAGGTGGATCCGATGATCTGTTGCTGGGTATCGAGAAACGTCGGCAACGCTTGCGCTTCAGGCAGAAACACTCCGGAACCCCCGCCGGGCAAGAGGCGCAAGTTCACGACATCAAGTGTCGCTGTTGCCTGAAACGTTGCAGGCCTGACAAGAACATAAGTGACTGCCAGTACACCGAAGATTGCCGGGATGAGAATGACAACCCATAAACGCTCGATCAAGGCGCGTGCCATCCATTGCCAGTCATACGTCGATCCGTTTGACACTGGCAGCGATCTAACGGCTGTTTTTGGAAGAGAAGAAACGTCCACTTTGTCTTATTCTCCAAGCCGAAGGCTGCCAGATGACACTCTCTGAGGTATGGCTCCGGACAAATCGTCGTCTCCAAAGCGTGCGACCTTCACAATGTCGCCGGGGTTGACGCTTGTCGTTTCCTCGGCGTTCAGTGTTTGAACCTCACCGTCGACCGTCCGAATGATCGTGAAAGTGAGGCTTTGGGGCAAACTGATCTCATTATTCGGCCGCTGGCGGTCTGTGAAGCCACTCGCGGAATTCACTAGGCTTTCCCGTGTCTTGACCCGCTCCTGATTGGCGCGCAACTCGGATCTTATCCGGACAAGTTGCGTTTCGGCGTCGTCGAGGTAGTTCGCTTCATGATCCCGGAGCTCGATGCGCGCGGCTTCAAGTTCTTGTTCTGCGCGAAGCAGCTCTACTTCAAGCCGCTTTTTCTCCAGCTGACCGTCAGCTATTTCACGATTGAGCGGCAGCAAACGGGGTGAACCGTAACCCTGTTTGATCAGATCCTGGATTTTTTCCAGCTCAGTCTGAAAGGAATCGAGCTTGAGTTTGGCATCCTCCAGCTGCTGATTTAGCAAGGTGATTTGACCTTCAAAGAGGGTAATTGCCGTTGTCAGTGATTTCTTTTCATTATTAAAACGCTGCAGGGAAGCTCTAAACAGTTGAGCTTGCTCGGCGAGCGCCCGCGTAAGATTTGGTGGCGCATCTTCTGGCAGCGGCGGAAACACGGTTTCCCCTTTTGCCTGAGCCTCGTAACGGACCCTTTCCGCTTCCAGATCGGCGGCCTCGCTTCTGAGGGTTCGCAGTTCACCCAATGTATTGATGGCAGAGCTTTCGAGGCCCCACTCTGACTGGCTGGGCGGACGGTAAACGCCACCGGCAATGCTCAAAGCGTTGAGCACCAGCATTCCAGGCCGATACGCATACTCGCCCGGCGATGTGACCGCTCCAAGAATGTAAAACGGCCGGTAAGCGGAAATATCGACAGCCACATTTGGGAGTGATCGAAGTTTGGCTTGCTCTTGGAGACGCTTGGCGATTTCTGTGGCCAGCTCTCGCGGTTCAAGCCCCGCTGCATCCACCTCACCCACGATAGGCAACACCACACTGCCGGATGCGCCAACCTCAAATTCATTGGTGAGAGCAGGCCATTCCGCCACATAGATGCGCAGACGGTCCTGGATACCGAGGCGGTATTCGTCAGCCAAAGTCGGCATCGATCCGCCCAAAACGAACATCGGTAGCGCCATAAACAGCACCAATAGAAGACCGATCATTCTCAGCGGAAATCGCCGTGCTGTTGTGTTCGGATTAAACCGCAATTCCTACTCCACCACATTTACTTTTGGTATGATCGTAGCACTCTGAGTGTCAGATTTAGTTCAAATTTGTAAAAACGGGCCAAATGAAATCTGACCATTGAAAATTGTGACAGTATATTGATCGCCATGGTTACGGAAACCTATACGTCCCATCGTCCAACCCAAATTCGACAGTGGCCGCGCCTATTTGCTCAAAGTCCCCGCTTTGAACGTAATGGCGCCGATTGCTTTTTCGCTTGTAATCCTGTGATGTATCGACGGCTCATCAGCGTATCGACGGCTTGCAACGCCAAACGTCATTCCAACTACGATGGCAAATACGATCTGCACCTGCTTAATCAGGAAAATCCATTCAAACAGGGAATGGAGATAAGCAATCAGCATTGCCGTTCCGAATCCCAGAAGTAATCCGCCATCGGGCATCGAGCGGCGCCGCCAACCAACGAAAAATGCGGTAACCAATGGCACTGCCAGCAAAGTGTAGAATGAAAGCAGGCCTGCCTGTCCGGTTTCCACACCGATCAATCTGTAAACGTCATGAACGATGTTGTTGATGTTGCCTTCGTTTTGATGAACGCCGGCAAGCTGGGAATAGTTATACCGCTTGAGCGTATAGGTGTAGTGATTGAAGCCAACGCCTGCGGGGAAATCGTCCCTGATGAGGTCAGCGGCCCGGTTGAACGCTGCGCGCTCGTCATAAACATCTTCGCTTAGAGCAGCACGTTCAAATCTCTTTTCAAAAACAACATAGGTCGCCGGTGCTAGAGCCAGAGCGGCGATCCCTGCGAGGGCGGCGGCTGCCATGATACGGTTGGTGACACCTGTCAGAGCGACGATCACAAAAGTGAGGGCTATGCCGATCACCGTGAAACCGACCGCTCCGCGGGAAGCGGTGAGCAGCATGCAGCATAAAACGGTGAGAATAATCAGACCGTTCCAGATCGTTCCCCTGCTTTGGGTAAGGAGCATGAACAGAAACGGGTAAAGGACGAAATGAGCGATCATCCCAAGGGTGTTTTGGTGCAAGAACAAGCCGGGAGCCTGGGCGTAGCCCAACCCAAACCGTTGCCACAGCGACGCGACCAATTGAGCCATGATGCCAAGGGCCATGCCGCGCAGGAGCAGGTAGGGCACCTCTTCAAATGCGCACGCTCGAGCGACGATTGCTGCAACAAACGCCATTTTGGCAAACTGCCAGACCCCGAAGGACGCGACTGTCGGGTTGGCGGCGTTCGGGACTGATGTTGCGGCAACAGCCGTGAAAATAACGAACGGCAAGAAAAACAGCCAAGAAGTGCGGTGGCGTGGCAGTATGAAAAACGCCACCACCGCAAGGTAATCGACGATCGAAATCTCGATGCCGTAGACAAAACCAACCCAACCATCTGGAGCGTTAATAACGCCGATGTCGAGCAGCGGTATGCTGGTCATGAAAAAGGCTGCGGCGCCAAAGGAAATCCAGAAGATGCGCGTAAGGATCTCATACCGCCGCACCAGAAGCGCAAGCGGTAGCGTGCAGCACAAAACGATGAGAACGAACGCTATCTTCACTATTCGTACCGACCCTAATTCAGGCTTTTTTTGTCATTTCAGCTGATACTACCTGAACACCGTTTTGGAATAACGAGATTCTGTTAATGGATGATGTGCTCCCAGTTTTTCTTCTGAGATTATGGCTGGCAATTGTCTGGTTTTTGATGGCCGCAGGATCTGGTTCTGCGAAAGATCTACGCATCGCTGAAGTTACGATTGCAACGCCCGATGTTATCAGTGTTGAGATCAAAGATCCCAATTTCAGACGCGGTGCGATCATTGAGCTTGACGGTTCGCTCCCTCAACCGGTGGGGGCCTGGATTGCGCATGGCGGCACGTGGGGCATGGTGATTGGTCCCGAGCGCCGCCATCTAAGGTTGGCCGATACGCCTCCGGCTGAGTTGCTCGACCGAGCGGTTATCGATCAGGCTGGCGAATATCGATTAAACGGCCAGCCAACCATAACCTCTGTTTACAGGAAATCGCTGCCTTACGATTCCGGCTTCTACCAATCATCTTCCGGTCGCAGCCAGACAGCAGCGGCGATGAAACACCAGGTGTTTTTGAAGTTGAGCCGTTCTTTGGAGCCCGGTACGTACACCCTAAGCTGGCCCGGTGACCTGTTTCCTGAGACCACGTTCAACTATGACCCGTCAGTAACACGTGCACTGGGCATACGGTCCACACAAGCAGGACACACCCCGGAAGATTATTCAAAAAAAGCGTATCTTGCAGTGTGGGTACCAGGAGGTCCGGCTGCCGGGTCGGTTGATTTCGGTAGTTATGGTCTCGCCCGTTTCTCAATTTTGGATGAATCAGGGTCCGTCGTGTATTCCGGCGATGTAAAACTCAAGTCGTTGCCGGACGCGAAAGAGCCATGGAATGGACTGGGGTCGCCGCTAATTGATTACGCGGCACTCGGAGAGCAAGCGGTGCCCGTAATCGGGATCGAGACATCCGGGGCTGCGACAATCACTGTCCCAGGTCATGATTTTCAGAGCGGTGAGCGGATTGTGCTTCAGAGGCTGTCCGGCGCCGAAGATGCTGCCGCAGTGTTCGCCACTGTCGGTGCGGTTTCTTTGGAGACGGTCGAAATTCTCGACAGTCAGTCTGCGCTGCCACCCACAGTGACCCAAGGTGCAACCGCACGTCGCGCTATTTCGGCTAACCGGGCCGGCACCTACGTTTTCGAGATGGATTACAGCAACTGGATGCCGACGCAGAACGGGAGATACCGGATTCGTGTCGACGGGCTCGGCGTGTCCGACGTGTTCCAAGTGTCTTCAGACCACTGGAAAGACATTGGCAGATCAGCACTTGGAGGGCTTTACAATCATCGCAGCGGGATCGCGTTGGATGGGCGATTTGGCTTTGAGCGGCCGGCTGCTTTCGTTCCAGGTCTGAATGTGGAAATAGCCGAAAGCACCTTGCCTCTATCGTTCTCCAGCCACGGCACGTTGGGGCTTGTGCCATTTGAGGATGCAGCCAACAGCACATGGCGCAATGGAAAATCGGCTGGGGCCGACTACTGGGGAGGCTATATGGATGCCGGTGATTGGGACCGCCATATTGTGCATCTTCGTGTGTCCCGCCTGTTTCTTGATCTTCTCGACTATCTACCCACGGACCGTTTGAGGACATCCTATGGCATTCCGAAATCCTCAGAGTTTTTGGATCCAGAGCTTTATGCGGATACCGATGACCTCCCGGACCTCCTTCATGAAGCCATTTGGACGATCGACTTTTTTCGGAGACTGCAAGGCCCTGATGGAACAATCCGGGGTGGAATTGAAAGTGCTGGGCATCCAATTCTGGGCACTGCCAGTTTTCTGGAAACCCTCCCTGTTTTCACATATGCACCTGACATCAGCAGCACCTACACCTACGCGGCAATCGCAGGAAGCCTTGCGCGGCATTTGCAAAACTACGGCCAACCGGATCTTGCCGTTGTCTATATGGAGAGTGCTTCCCGGGCCTGGGAGGCTGCCGAGGCTGGAATTTCCGATCTGGATGCTTTTTACGCTGATGCGGTCGCAGGTTTGGTTGCCGGAGGCTATTCAGACTCTGAAGGCTGGCCCGAAATACGTTTGAAGTTGGAAGAGGAAGCTGAAACGCTCCGCGTTGTTGCAGCCAGTTCCCTCTATCGCACAACTGGAGAACAGAAATTTCGAACAGCCGCAGAAAAACGGCTGAAGGAAAACTGGGACTTGTATCTGGAAAAAAGCGATGCCGCCTGGGATTACATCAACAGTTCGAAAACGGACTCTGGCATTCGCCAGTCTCTGGAGAATCTCTTCAAATCGGAAACTGCTCTTCTACTGGAGGCCCAGGAAACGAACACCTATCCCAGCATGAAGCACCCCTACGCTCCTGCAGGCTGGGGACAAGGTGGTCCGCCAGATTCTGGTATGGCGCAGTTGGCTATGCGAACGCACATGTTGACAGGTGACAATGCTATAACTGGGCTTGTGCTCGATACCCTGAATGGTCTGCTTGGTGCCAACCAGACCGGGATGAGCCTTATGACCGGCGTGGGAACACGGCAAATACTGCATCCACTTCATGAAGACCATCGTGCAATGGGGGTTCAAGCCCCGCCTGGGATCATCATCTACGGCTGGGCTCCGGCAAATGCCTTTGCCTATGGGTGGATCTTCGGGCCGTCGTGGTCTCCGCTTGCAGAGGTTGGACTAACGTCTCAGTCTCAAAACACCAAGGTTGAGCCGTCACGGTTTGCAATTCCGTATTTTGAAAACCTAATCGAGTTTCCAGATGTGATCATTCAGCAGGAATACACAGTGCATCAGACGATCGGTCCGGTCGCTGCACTGGCTATCTATCTCGATGGGCAAGTCGATGCAGATTAGGCAAATCAGCTCCATCAAAGGCAAGACAGGATGACCGCCAGTGCCTATGACAGTTCACATGCCTTGCGGTGACTTCCAGGTACTGGGACTTACATCTTTTCATTCTCTAATTTTGCAGGAGCATGCCGAATGCCGGCAACCGATACAATAGCTCTGTTGGAAGCTGTTACCTACACCGGGCTTTTGATTTGGGTATCGATCACCCTTGTCTTGACAGTTGTCTACTGCATTGAAGTTCTTGCGGCCGCTTATTTGCCAAAGCGGCAAATTCAGTGTTCAGAAGAGCGCGTCTCGATGGTTGTCCTCATACCGGCGCACAATGAGGAAGCAGGGGTGGCGGAAACCTTGAAAGCAAGCCAGAAGGGGCTTTATCCATTTGATCGGATCCTGGTTGTTGCCGACAATTGCACCGACAACACTGCGTCGGTTGCGCGCCGGAACGGGGCCGAAGTGATCGAGCGAAATGATCCGGATCACCGCGGAAAAGGATACGCCCTTGATTTTGGTGTTCGCTTTCTTGAGCAAAACCCGCCCGGCTGCGTGGTGATTTTGGATGCCGACTGCTTACCCGAAGCCTCAGCGTTGGACAGGCTCCGGCAGGTGACGGGCCACTTGGGGCGTCCTGTCCAGGCGCGGTACCTGATGACGCAGTCTGAAGACACGATTGCGCAAAAGGTTTCGGTCTTCACCTTCCGTCTGAAAAACTGGGTTCGTCTGCTCGGTGTCTGCAATTTGGGCGGTCCCGCGCTCCTGACCGGCAGTGGCATGGCGTTTCCCTGGGGCGTTCTTGCAAAGGCGGATCTGGCGCACGGGCATCTGGTGGAAGACATGAAACTAGGTCTGGATCTCGCATCCCAAGGCACCCCACCGATTTTCTGTGACGATGCGATCATTCTGAGCCCTCTGCCAAAATCGGTCGAAGGTACGGCGACGCAGCGCTCCAGATGGGTTCGCGGGCATCTTTCGCTCATGAGGGTGGCTCTGTCGCGTTTGCCGAAACACCTTGCTCAAGGCAATTGGCCTGCTGCCGCGTTGGCCGCGAGTGTTCTCGTGCCTCCCTTAACGATCCTCATCCTCCTGCAAGGTATCGCGGTCTTGACCGCTTTGATCCTGACGGCCCTATTGGAGTTGCCTTTAATACCTCTTGGAATGGCTTTTGGGACAATTGTGGTTTTTTTGTTCGCGACACTGGTCGGCTGGTGGGCGTATGGCCGGGATGTCATCCCGGCACGAAGCCTCATGGGACTTGTGGCGCATGTTTTTGTGCGTATTGCCAAGTATCCAACGGCTGTGTTCAGACCAAAAAGAACCGGTTGGGAACGCACGGAAAGAGACGCTGACAGCTCTAAGAACTAGGATTGTGTCTCAGAATACCGGAATGAAAATGTTCGATTGCCATTGCGGATTGGATGACCAAAAATCGTTGAAAAATTAACGACCGGTATCCTAATTTCATAAAGCAATGAGAAGGAAGTATTGGCGCGCCCGTTCGAACTTTGTTCGAACTGTTATTTAAACGAGGGGGCGCAATTTTCTTTGAATATGGCGCACCCGAGAGGATTCGAACCTCTGGCCTCTGCCTTCGGAGGGCAGCGCTCTATCCAGCTGAGCTACGGGTGCTTGTCAGGCGCGTATTTGACGCGCGGTGGATAGAACGTCCTGATACAAGAGACCGCGAAAAGAGGCAACGGCTTTTTCACAAAAAGCAACAGCTTCACTGCGTGCTCCAATCCCAAAACTGCACGGGTCCCATTGCACAGAAAAACCTGTGACCAAGGTGATAGGCTCAAGCGTTTGCTGCGTAAGGTAGGGATCAACAACAAGCGACGCGGGTCCACATGAGCGCCAAGAAATGCCGCAACCTTATCCTGATCCTCGGAGATCAGCTCTCCGCCGATATCTCAAGCCTGCGTCAGGCGGATCCGGACGCGGATGTTATTCTCATGGCAGAGGTGATGGCCGAGGCCACCTATGTGCCACATCACAAGAAGAAGATTGTTTTTCTGTTTTCCGCCATGCGCCACTTCGCACAGCAGCTGCGTGACGCCGGTTGGACTGTCGAATACGTGCAGCTGGATGACACGGAAAATTCCGGGTCCTTTGAAGGAGAGGTAAGACGAGCGGCAAGACGGCTCGCGCCGGAACGTGTCATCATAACAGAGCCTGGGGAATGGCGCGTTCTTGAGAACATGAGGCTGTGGCAAGACGTTCTGGGGCTGCCGGTCGACATTAAGACAGACGGCCGGTTTTTCTGCGATGCCAGTACCTTTCGTGGTTGGGCCGAGGGCCGCAAGCAGCTGCGTATGGAGAATTTCTATCGCGAAATGCGCAAGTCAACTGGGCTGCTGATGGACGGGGACAAACCCGTCGGGGGCAAGTGGAATTATGATGCGGAAAACAGAAAGCCTGCTAAGCAAGATCTCTTCATGCCGGCGCCTCTTCAGTTTGAGCCGGATGCAATAACCCAAGCGGTTTTAGATTTGGTCGAAAATCGGTTTGAGAACCACATCGGCCAACTGGAACCCTTTTGGTTTGCGGTCACCCGCGCACAGGCCGAAGCGGCGTTTGATCATTTTCTTAAGGTGGCCCTTGAGAATTTCGGAACTTACCAGGACGCCATGTTGCGAGGCGAAAAGTTTCTGTATCACGCAGTCATCTCTGCCTACTTGAATGCAGGGTTGCTCAGCCCGAAAACTGTTTGTGAGAAGGTTGAAGAGGCGTACTACGCAGACAAATGCCCTTTGAATGCAGCAGAAGGTTTCATCCGCCAGATCCTTGGGTGGCGTGAGTACGTCCGCGGGATCTATTGGTTGAAAATGCCCGGCTACGCGCGCGAAAACGCGTTGAAAGGAAAGCGCCCACTGCCGGCATTTTATTGGACAGGAGAAACGTCCATGAATTGTGTTCAAGAAGCCGTAGGACAGACGCTGGAAGAGGCATATGCCCATCACATTCAAAGGCTGATGGTGACAGGTAATTTCGCGCTTCTTGCAGGTGTTGATCCAGTCGACGTCCACGAGTGGTATCTGGCCGTTTACGCAGATGCGTATGAGTGGGTCGAACTGCCAAACACGCTCGGCATGAGCCAGTTTGCAGATGGCGGATTGCTCGCCTCAAAGCCCTATGTTTCCAGCGGAAATTACATCAACAAGATGTCCGATTATTGCGAGAACTGCGACTACAGCGTACGGAAAAAGACCGGTGAAGGGGCCTGCCCGTTCAACGCGCTCTACTGGCACTTTCTTGATCGGCATGCAGACGAGCTGGGAACCAACCCGCGGCTTGGCCAGCCTTATGCGACCTGGCGGCGGATGTCGGGTGAGACGCAGCAGGAATACATGGACAGTGCGCAGGCTTTTCTGGAGAAGCTCGATGCTGGCGAACGGGTGTAATAAGTAGAAATTACATGGTAAATATTAAGTAGAATATCTCATTGATCGCACGCACGATTTCTTGCCCATCTACCGACAACAAAAAAAACGCGCAGCCATTAAAGACTGCGCGAAAAAAGTTACTGTGCACGTGGCCCCATCGACCACGGGCGCAACTCTAGCGGCATACCGGGGTAATGTCATTACCGTAAAATATTTTATTTTTTGATTTACCGAGATGCGACTGATCGTTATTCATTCTTGATTGTGATGGATGGCCCGTGGATATCTAAAAAAGATATTTACTTTAAAGACTTATGGCCTGCGGAAAACGTGAATGGAACGTCATTAGATTGATCCGTCTGCGTCTTATTCGCGTTCCTATTGGCAGTTATCCCGAGTGTTTTTTCCAGCTAAAGGTGTGGCGCTGGTCACTTTCACGTTTGCAATTCCCTGTTGTACAAAGCCGAGCTTTTGAGCGGCCGCCTGCGTCACGTCGATGATCCGGCTTTTTACAAAGGGGCCCCGGTCGTTGATGCGGACCACAACCGATTTGCCGTTTTTCAGATTGGTGACCGTTGCGAGCGTGCCGAAGGGCAGGCTTGGATGAGCCGCGGCCAGCTTGTCTGGGTCCGCCCGCTCCCCGTTGGCCGTGGTTCCCCGCAGCTTGTACCAAGAGGCCTTGCCGCATTGAACGAACGGCTCCTCCGCTGTCGCGGGAGTTGCCCAAGCGATGGTGCTGAGAACAAGAGCTGCAAACACAGAATTCCGGACCTTCAATGAGGTTGACTGAGACATGACATGATCCCGAGGAAGCAGCCGACTGTTCTATGCAGACCGCAATTCAACATGAGACGCTTTCCTAACGCTAAGGCATGATGAAACTGTGGCAGAGACTGCTTGGCCGCTGAATTAAATAAAATTTTAATAAAAATGTATAACAAAATTGTAAAAACAAATTAACTATAGTTATGCGAAGTCCTGTGGGTAACGAAAGTGCGAGAAAATCCCCCTGAGACTTATGCTAGTTAAGGTCATCAAAGCCGACGCCGCAGTATTTCAGTTTTAGCGTCCTCAGTGTTTATTTGAGAGGGATGATCTGGTGCAGATCAGACATGGATTAATGCGTGCTCCGCACATGCAGCCCAGTGCCTCGGAGAAGCTCGACGAGACGACACTTTATGCTGATCTTCTGGACGTGATGCCCGTCCCTGCCGCCTATGTCGGCCTGGATGGACGTATAATTTTGCAAAACAGCCGTTTGATTGAACTTTGCCAGACAGCTGCAGATCCCGGTCCATATCAGTTTTTGAAGGACATGATGTCAGAGGACGGATGGAGCCGGTGTCAGGCCGCGCTCTCCACATCGTTGAGTGGAGTCCCGACTCAATCCAGAGGCCTGTTGGCTTTTCGTTGCGGTGCCGTGCTTTGCCGTCAGCTGCTCTGCACCTCCTTTGTCTCTTTTGCGAACAACCAGCCGGCAGCCCTCGTCCAGTTCGAACAGGATGTGGCGGACGAGAGCGAACAATCCGACAGTCTGCGAGCAGTAAAGGCTTCCTTGGCCCGGCTGGAGGCTGGCGGTTCATTGCCCTACGGCGCAGCCTTGAAGCATTTTCCGGACGAAGTGCTGATTTTTGACGCTCTGGATCCGGCCATGGTTCGCGCCGAGCGGATACTGGAAACGATTGGTGGCAGCTACAACCCGAAGGACCTTGCGGCTCAGTTGAGTGAGCGCTCACCGGATGCCGCTCAGACACTTTATGTCCCACAAAACGGGCCTGCACCGGCGACGGAAGCGGATCGCAAGATGTGCGAGATCAGGCTTGTCCCTCTGCCAACTGATGCCAAAGGTGATGATGCCGGGACGATGGCAATCATCCGCCGGAACGTGGATTGCCCGCATGAGGTCGCGGAAAACCGACGCCTAGCTTATCAGGATCCGCTTACAAGTCTTGCGAACCGGCGCGCGTTTACCAGGGCTTTGGATGAGGAACTTCACAGGCTGTCACGCGATGAAAGCAGCGGGCTGGCTGTGTTTTACATCGATCTGGACGAATTCAAGAAGGTGAACGATCTCGGCGGCCATGATGCCGGCGACGACATGTTGCAAAGGGTGGCATCTACGCTGGCGCTGACCTTGGGCGAGTTCGGCACGGCCGCCCGGATCGGCGGAGATGAATTCGCCGGGATGCTGCCTGCGGTGAACAAAGAGGCCGCGATGAATGTTGCCGGGGAGATACTGGACGCCTTTGCAAGGATCCGCCTGGAAGTGTCGGACCGTGTCTTTACAATTGGCGGGTCGATCGGCGTGGCCTATGCGGCGGATTGGGCTGCGGTTGAGGGCTGCGATGGCGCCGCCCTGCTTGGTTTGGCAGACCGGGCTTGCCTGCGGGGCAAACGGTTTGGCGGCCATTCGGTCCAGGTCCACACTGTCCGGCCGCAAGACTGTCCCGCCGCAGGGCGCGGCGTCGGTGCGGTGCCGGAGCCTGGCAGCTTTCAAGCCGGGGAATTGGCGCTGTACTCCATGCCAATCATCTGCCTGAACCGGAACAAGAAGTGCGGCGCCGAGATATTATTGCGTCTTCAGGGTGATCGGTCGCAAGGCTTTTCATCAAAAGCCTGGATCAGCGCGGCGGAACGGTCGGGCTTTATTGCCCAGGTCGACAGTTGGACCTTGGACAAAGTATTGGACGCAGCAGAGCGCTCCGTAAACCGCACCACGCTGACGATGAATGTGTCGGCTGAATCGGCACGGGATGCGGGGTTCCGAGACAGCTTGTATCAACGGCTTTCGGTCAATCCGCTGCTCGCCTCTCGCCTGTGCCTTGAGATCGCAGAGAAGGATTTTCTGCGCGAACCGGCGGATATCTCCTACTTCATCAAGTTTGTATCCGATCTGGGATGTCAGACCGCGATTGATGATTTTGCCGGTCATTGGCCGGTGCTGTCCCGGTTGACGGGATTGCGGGTCGACTGGGTCAAACTGGCGGCAGGGGTCGCGCAAGAGGCGCTGGACGATCCGGCAAAAGCGGGCCTGCTAAAGGCTTTGGTCGGTGCGGCCCGGGAACTCGGGCTTAAGACAATTGCAAAGCATGTCGAGACCAAAGCTGAAGCGGATTTTCTTCGAATGTTGGATATCGAAGCGGCTCAGGGTTTTTACTTTGGCCGTCCGGAGCCGTGGCCGGAAGCCGGTTAACGATTGCGATGAGAATACGTAAAAAAAGCGGCCTGGGCCGCTTCTTTGATGTCCGAAGTGCAGATCAGATGTCCAGGTTGGCAACGGCCAGCGCGTTGTCCTGAATGAACTCCCTGCGCGGGTCGACCTCATCGCCCATCAGCTTGGTGAAGATATCGTCAGCATCGTCTGCCTCACGCACCTTGACCTGCAGGAGCGAACGTACATTCGGGTCCAGGGTTGTTTCCCAGAGCTGATCCGGGTTCATCTCTCCAAGACCCTTGTACCGCTGCAGAGAAATGCCTTTTTGCCCGAAGGCAAAAACGTGCTGCAGGAGCGCGCGGGGCCCCCGGATCTCTGTCGGAACATCCTTGCGCTGCAAGACTGCGGCCTTGCCATACACCTCGTTGAGATGGTCGGCATGGGCCGCAAGCCGGCGGGCATCCGCCGAGCCCAGCAAAGCTGCATCAATCGTCGCAACTTCCTGAACGCCCCGGACGGTGCGGGTGAACACGAGGCTGCCATCGTCGCGGGCTTCTCCGGTCCAGCCGCGCTCAAACTCATCGGCAAGGATGTCCATCCGACGGGCGATGTAGGCTGCAGCTTCTTCAGCCTTGCCTTGATCTTCCAGAATTTCGGTGTTGAGAGCGCCCGCAATAGCGGCCTGTTCGACCACATCACGGTTGTAGCGTGAGTGCAGGCCATCGAAGATGTCGGAGATCGCCCGTGCGGTCTCAACCACTTGATGCAAATCCTGGCCAGTGCGGACCTCGCCGTTTGCAAGCTTCAGCGAGGTGTCGTCCGATCCTTGCGCGATCAGATAGTTCTCGAGCGCTTCCTGGTCTTTCAGATATTGCTCCGACTGACCGCGTTTCACCTTATAGAGCGGCGGCTGGGCAATATAGACATATCCGTTCTCGATCAGCTCCGGCATCTGACGGAAGAAGAAGGTCAAAAGCAGGGTCCGGATGTGCGCGCCGTCGACGTCAGCATCGGTCATGATGATGATCTTGTGATAGCGCAGCTTCTCGATATTGAATTCTTCCTTGCCGATCCCGGTGCCAAGAGCGGTGATCAATGTGCCGATCTCGTTGGACGAGAGCATCTTGTCGAAGCGGGCCCGCTCCACGTTCAGGATCTTACCGCGCAACGGCAAAACAGCCTGATTTTCCCGGTGCCGACCCTGCTTGGCCGAGCCGCCCGCGGAATCACCCTCCACCAGGAAGAGTTCAGCCTTGGACGCGTCGCGTTCCTGGCAGTCTGCAAGTTTCCCGGGCAAAGACGCGACATCCAGCGCGCCCTTGCGCCGTGTGAGTTCACGGGCTTTGCGCGCAGCTTCACGGGCAGACGCTGCTTCAACAACCTTGGAGACAATGGTCTTCGCGGGTGCCGGATTTTCTTCCAGCCATTCGCTCAAGGTTTGGGAGATCAGGTTTTCAACGACCGGCCGGACTTCAGATGAAACCAGCTTGTCTTTGGTCTGCGACGAGAACTTCGGATCCGGGACCTTAACCGAAAGGACGCAGGTCAGGCCCTCGCGGCAGTCATCACCGGACAGCGAGACCTTTTCTTTTTTCATCAGGCCGGTCGCTTCGGCGTAGCCGGTGACCTGACGGGTCAAAGCGCCGCGAAAGCCTGCCAAGTGTGTACCGCCATCCCGCTGCGGGATGTTGTTGGTGAAACACAAAACCTGTTCGTGGTAGCTGTCGTTCCACCACATGGCGGCCTCGACCGTGATGCCGTCCTTTTCCGCCCGCACCGCGATCGGTGTTTCGATGAGCGGATGTTTGGCCCTGTCCAGGTAGCGCACAAAGGCTTCCAGACCGCCTTCGTAAAACAGTTCTTCAACCACATCTTCCACGCCGCGCTTGTCGGTGAGGATAATGCGGGCACCGGAGTTCAAAAAAGCGAGTTCCCGGAGGCGGTGCTCCAACGTTGCAAAATCGAACTCTGTCTTGGTGAAAGTCTCTGGGGACGGCAGGAAGGTGACTTCCGTGCCTTTTTTTCCATTGGCTGGTCCGACAACTTCAAGCGGGCCCACGGCATCGCCATGGGCAAACGTCATGAAGTGTTCTTGGTCATTCCGCCAGATGCGCAGATCCAGTTTTGTGGACAGCGCATTCACCACGGAGACGCCCACGCCATGCAAGCCACCCGAGACCTTGTAGGAATTCTGGTCGAACTTACCACCGGCGTGCAACTGGGTCATGATGACCTCGGCCGCCGAAACCCCCTCTTCAGGGTGAAGATCGGTCGGAATACCGCGGCCGTTATCAGAAACCGTCACCGACCCATCGGGGTTCAACGTCACGGTCACGTGGTCGGCATGTCCTGCCAGGGCTTCGTCAATCGCGTTGTCGACAACCTCATAGACCATGTGGTGCAGGCCTGACCCGTCGTCGGTGTCGCCGATATACATGCCGGGGCGTTTGCGGACCGCGTCCAGACCCTTCAGAACCTTGATGGAGTCGGCGCCATATTCGGCACCATTTTCTGCTTCGGGAGTGGCGCCAGGCTCGGGCGTAGACATATCGCTCATGCGAATCATTCACCAATCGGTTTTTGTTTCTTGGCCACGTTATACGGTGTTCCAACAGGCGTTCAACTGCACGCTCGCTGCAGGCCCGTTCAGGGCGGGAATATAGTGGAAAACCATAAGATTCAGGCGGATTTATGGGCTCCGGAAGCCCGGATCAGTCGGGCTTCGTTGTTGCCAACTTCAAACACTTCCGAATGAACCGGCAAAGCATCGAAGAGGGCGGCATCGGTGCCGGTCATAAACACCTGACCGCCGAGGGCGTCCAGGCGTTCAAAAAGTGCTGCCCGGCGGTCCGGGTCAAGATGGGCTGCGACCTCATCAAGCAGCAAAACCGGTGTCATTCCAGAGACTTTTGCCGTGAGTTCAGCGTGCGCCAGAACGAGCCCGATCAGGAGGGCTTTTTGTTCTCCGGTAGAGGACTGAGCTGCGGGCATGTCCTTGGCGGCATGACGGACTTTCAGATCGCTCAGATGTGGTCCGGTCAGGGTGCGTCCGGCCGCGCGATCCCTATGCCGCCCTTGTTCCAGAAGCCGCCGGTAATGATCTTCCTGATCTGAAGCGCTCATATCGATCGTCTCGGCTTCAAACGTGCCTTCGAGCGAGAGAACTGCTTGCGGAAAGGTCGAGTTTTCAGTGGGCTGGCCGTCAATCATCTGCTTCAGCAGGCCGACGGTTTCCTGACGGGCAAATGAGACGGCTGTCCCGAGGCTTGCGACTTGAAGTTCGAGGGCGCTGAGGTAAGCGTCCGACCCACCCAGGTCCAGTAGCTTGTTGCGCTGCCGGAGGGCGTTTTCAAAATCGCTGACACGGCGCCCATGCGCCGGGTCGATTGCAAGGGTCAGGCGGTCGAGAAACCGGCGCCGGTCGGATCCGGGGCCTGTAAACAGCCCATCCATTGACGGAACCAGCCAAAGAACCCGCATGTAGTCGAGCAGGCTCTCCGAGGAGCGCATATCCTCACCATCGATCCGCACCTTGCGCCCGGGAACACCTGCAGTGGCTCCGGTCCCAAGACTTGTCTCCATATCATCAAGGTGGATCTTGGCAGAGACACTCCAGGTCCCATCGCCGCCAACGCGGGCAATATCTGTCAAAGCCGCCCGCCGCAAACCGCGCCCGGCCGTCAGAAAGGAGATCGCTTCCAGGATATTTGTTTTACCGGCACCATTCGCGCCGACAAAGGCCACCATGCCAGCCGACAATCCGATGCCCATGGTGGCATAATTTCGAAAGCCGGTCAGGGTAAGGCGGGTCAGCCGTGCCGACCGGGGTGCAGTCATGACCGGTTTCCGTTGGCGCGATTAGACCCGCATCGGCATCAGAACAAACAAACAGTCGTCGACTGTATTGTCCTGAATGAGGGTCGGGGATCCGGAATCTGCCAGACGGAACAGGGCTGTGTCGCTGCTGAGCTGGTTTGCTATGTCGAGCAGGTAGCGGGAGTTAAAGCCGATTTCCAACGGATCCGAGTCGTACTCCACGGCGAGCTCTTCCGTTGCGCTGCCAGAATCCGGGTTGTTGACGGTTAAAACCATGCGTCCATCGCCAAGTGCCAACTTCACAGCACGTCCGCGCTCGGATGAGATGGTCGAGACGCGATCGACCGCTTCTTTGAATTCATCCCGGTCAACGCGCATTTCCTTATCGTTGCCTTGCGGGATCACGCGGCCATAATCCGGGAAGGTGCCGTCGATGAGTTTCGATGTCAAAACTACCGTATCTGTTGTGATGCGGATCTTGGTGTCCGACAACTCAATTTGCACGTCCGCTTCCGGATTTTCCAAGAGCTTCTGGATTTCGCCGACTGTCTTGCGCGGCACAATAATGCCTGGCATTCCGGAGGAACCGGAGGGTGCGGCGACCTCTGCCTGCGCCAAACGGTGGCCGTCGGTGGCAACCGCGCGGAATTGCTGGCCGTTGGCAGCGTCGACAGTGTGCAGATAGATGCCGTTCAGATAGTACCGGGTTTCCTCGGTGGAGATTGCAAATTGCGTGGTGTCGATCAGTTTGCGGATGTCCGACGCGCTCAAGGTGAAGCCGTGGCTGAAATCACCAGCGGTCAGATCCGGGAAATCGGTTTCCGGCAGCATCTGCAGGGTGAATTTCGAACGGCCTGCGCGGATTTCCAGTGTCGTGTCATCACCTGTTGTTTCCAGAACAACCTGGGACCCTTCCGGCAGCTTTCTGACAATGTCATAGAACATGTGCGCAGGAACTGTCGTGGCACCTGGCATCTCGATCATGGCCGGCACGGTTTCGACAATTTCAAGGTCCAGGTCAGTGGCCTTCAGGTTCAAGGCCCCACCATCGGCGCGCAGCAAAACGTTGGATAGGATCGGAATAGTATTCCGGCGTTCGACCACCCGGTGCACATGGGTCAAGGACTTGAGGAGGTCGGTCCGCTCGAGGGTCGCTTTCATACGCTGCATCCGTACTCGTGAAACACCAGACAGAACGTCCGGTCGACTGAATTCTTATGGGCTCCGGTGAGGGAGCGGGGGAAAGACACTGCCCTCAACCGGCTCCAAAAGCAAGGGGGCGCTCGCTTGGAACGCCCCCCTTTTTTGGCTGAAAAGACAGTCTATTCGTCTTAGGCGTCCAGCATGCGCTTCAGGAGTTCAATCTCCTGCGCGAGCGCATAGTCGGCACGAGCCATTTCTTCAATCTTGCGCACCGCGTGCAAAACTGTCGTGTGATCCCGGTTTCCGAAACGGCGGCCGATTTCCGGCAGCGAGCGCGGTGTCATGACCTTTGCCAGGTACATCGCGATCTGCCGTGGGCGCACGATGGTACGCGTGCGGCGGGCCGACAGCAGATCTGCCTTGGTCACATTGTAGTGCTTTGAGACCACGCGCTGGATGTCTTCAATCTTTACCCGGCGCGGTTCGCTGGAGCGAACCAGATCGCGCAAGGTCATCTCCGCCATTTCCTGGGTGATCGGTTGGTTGGTCAGCTGATTGTGCGCGATCAGACGATTCAATGCGCCTTCAAGGTCACGACCGGATGAGGCCACATGCCGCGCAATGTAGTCGAGCACGGAGTCTGGCACATCAAATTGCGGATACGATTTATGTGCAGCCTCAACGCGGGACACCAAAATGTTCCTGCGTAGAACAAAATCCGGCTCCTGGATCCCAACAACAAGGCCCCCGGACAGGCGCGACCGGACGCGGTCGTCGAGGGTATCTAGGTCCGACGGTGCCCGGTCCGCAGCAACGATCACCTGTCGGGCGCCGTCGATCAATGCGTTGAGGGTGTGGCAGAATTCCTGCTGCACCTGCTTGCCATGAAGGAACTGCATATCATCGATAAGGAGGAGGTCGATGGTGCGCAGGTTGTCTTTAAAGGCAAGGGCGGACTGCGATTTTAGCGCCGCAACGAACTTGTACATAAAGTGCTCGGCCGTCAGATAGAGCACTTTACGTCCGCTGTTGCGCGCTTTCGATGCAACGGCCTGCATCAGGTGGGTTTTGCCCAAACCCACGGACGCATGCATGTAGAGCGGGTTGAACGTGACCGCTCCGCCAGCCGCGACTTGACGAGCAGCGGCCAAAGCAAGGTTGTTGGAATCGCCCTCAACGAATGTCTCGAACGTGTATTTCGGATCTAGCGCTGCGCCCTGCAAAACATCTCGGGCACTGTCCGATGCGCTGTCACCCCGGCCAACGGCGGCTGTTGCCGCTTGCGCGCGGGTCACATGCGTCGCATCGCCAATGTTTTCCGAGCGTGTGTCGATTGCCGCGTTCTGTGCGCCAGCTGTCCCTGCCGGCAGGCTTGGCTGAACAGCCGTCACCTGACGTGGCCGGATGGCACCACGAACAGTCAATTCGATCCGATGGACGTTGTCGCACTCGCGCTGCCAAAGGCCCATCAGACGTTCATTGTAGTTATTTTGGATCCACTGCTTGAGGAACCGGGTGGGAACGGACAACCGCACAGTGCCGTCTTGATGTTCTTCCAGATCAACCCGGGCGAACCAGCTGGTGAACACGTCGTCCCCCAGTTCCGCACGGAGTTGCTTTTTGACCCGCGTCCATTGTTCGGAGCCGCCTGCCTCCTGAACCTGCATGTTATCTGCCTCCTGTACTGGGAAGAACAGTCCGCCACAGCCGTTCTTCGTTCCAACGCCTTGCCGCTTTAGCAGCTTATGTGCCCCGTTTTTTGGGCGATTTTATTACAGTCCGGGCACAGCCCGGTTATCTCCCCTGACAGCCAGGGGAATTTCTTAGCCCTGTACCCAAGGCAATCCGGCGGCCTTCCAACCAGATTGCGTCCCGCGGTGGGCATGTGCATCAAGCCCGCCTTCGAAACCTTCAGATACGTTGTAGCAATTTGTGTAGCCGGCTTGGGTCATTGCCTGGGCAGCCGCCTGACTGCGCGCGCCGGAGCGGCACAGAAAATAGATTGGCGTCTCCGGGTCAAGTTCTTTTTTGCTCAGGCGGTCAGAAAGGTCCTGAACGAACGCAGGATTAGGGCCGCTGGGCGGAAAGCTCTGCCATTCGGCAAAGATGGTTTCTTTGCCCAACGTACGCAGATCCGGCACACCAACAAACGTCCATTCCGCTTGTGTGCGCACATCGACGAGAACTGCCAGAGTTTTTTCGGTAAGAGCCGTAAATGCAGTTTGAACGTCAACGTTTCCCGCATACCCCAATTCGCTAAACACAATGCCCCCTTCCAAAGGCCGTTTGGCCATTGAATTAAAGTTCTTATCAGTAGAATGAGAGTTTAAGTAGGTCCGGAACGCGCCTAAAAATGGTGCATACTGAATACATCAATGTATTCATCTGTAACCCGGCTGGGTAAGTGCTCAGCGATGTGAAATTTCGACTTTTTCATTGTTAGGTCCAAGCACTGTTTTTCGTGTCGCGCCGGTCTTTTCTCTGCCAGCAATGAGACAATATACAGCCAGCCCATTCGGTTCAACAGCCGTTCTGAAGGATTATCGATTCCGGTGCCAAATGAGCCCAAAATGCCACATTGGGTGTGGTCTGTGGGTGATGCTGCAAACGCTTTTTACTGCAATAACTTTTTGCCATTCTCGCATCCGGATTGAATGGATTTGGGCATTGTTAAAAAAAAATTCGGAACTGATACCTTGACTCGTATCGAATCCGGTTTGAACCGGATTTGAATAGCCTACATATCTCTAAGAGTTTGAAAAATATAACATTTCTTTGCTACAGAGAAGTTAGGCATTTTTTACAATCTGTCCGGGTGCCACAGCTGATGTAGGCAATCCACAAAATTGCACGGCTAAAAAAACCCGGCACGATGGCCGGGTTCTTTTTGTTGTCCGACTTGGGACAGAATTATGCGCTCAGTGCTTTGATCCGAGCATTGAGGCGGGAAACTTTCCGTGACGCCGTATTGGCGTGCATGGTGCCTTTGGAAGCAGCGCGCATGATTTCCGGCTGTGCCGCCTTGAATGCGTCGTTTGCGGCAGCCTGGTCACCAGAAGCGATTGCTTCTTCAACCTTGCGCAGGTAAGTGCGCACCCGGCTCCGGCGAGCTTTGTTCGTGGCCGTCCGGCGGGCAATCTTGCGGGCCGCCTTCTTGGCCGATGGTGTGTTGGCCATGGGCTCAATCCTGATCGGTATATTGGGACTTTTGTCCGGTGACGATCGGGACTTAAACGCCTAAACGATGGAACCCGATCAAAAAACAACGGCGGCGGAAAACCGCCACCGATTGGGCGCTGCTTATAATCCTGACTTGGGCCGCCGTCAACGGCTTTGTCGCTGGTGAACCAAGATTATTTGTTGTTGAACTGCGGCGAACGTTTCTCAGTGAAGGCCGACATGCCTTCTTTCTGGTCTTCAAGGGCAAACATGGCTTGAAAAACACGGCGTTCGAAGCGAACTCCTTCTGACAAGGTTGTTTCATAAGACCGGTCGACACTCTCTTTTGCCATCATAACCACCGGCAAGGAGAAATCTGCGATCTTTTCCGCGGCTTTCAAAGCTTCTTCCAGGAGGTCGTTAGCTGGTACGATGCGGCTTACAAGACCGCTCCGCTCTGCTTCTTCCGCGTCCATCATCCGACCGGTCAGCACCATGTCCATGGCCTTCGATTTACCAACAAAGCGGGTAAGACGCTGGGTGCCACCTGCGCCGGGGATTACGCCAAGCGTGATTTCCGGCTGGCCAAACTTGGCCGTGTCAGCCGCAATGATGAAATCACACAGCATGGCAAGTTCGCAGCCGCCGCCTAAAGCGTAGCCGGCAACGGCGGCAATGATCGGCTTCCGGTTCTGTGACACCCGGTCAAACGGAGTGATCAGGTCAGTCTGATAGGCGGTAGAGAAGGTGTGCGGCTGCATTTCTTTAATGTCAGCGCCTGCTGCAAATGCTTTTTCGGAGCCCGTGATCACCACACAGCCAATTTTTTCATCTGCGTCGTAGGTATCCAGCGCGGAGCCGAGTTCCGCGATCAGTTCCGAATTAAGTGCGTTCAGTGCTTTTGGCCGATCAAGAGTGATCAGGCCAACTTTACCGCGTTTTTCAACCCGGATGTTCTTGTATCCCATCGTGTCTGCTCCCCGTGGCAGGATGTCTCGTTTGCGTGCGCCATGGGTAGCCGACCGGGCCCGTGTCTGGCAAGGCATGACTGCCGTTTCAGGTGGAGTTCTACCTTTGGCAAATAGGGCAATAGAACGTCGATCTGTTCGACTGAACGATGCGGCGAACAGTGCCAGTACAGTCCGGTGTCCGGCAAGGCCGGTCCTCCTGGTCATAGACGGCAAAGGAGTGTTGGAAATAACCGAGCGTGCCGTCTGCTTGGGTGTGGTCCCGCAAAGAAGATCCCCCTGCCAATATGGCATCTTCAAGCGTCTGACGGATGTTTTGGGCAAGCAGGTCTGCTTTCTTTGTCGGCTTGCCTGACTTAGTGACAAGCGTGCTCGCCAATCGTTTGGGGCTGAGCCCGCTGCGCCAAAGCGCTTCACACACATATATATTGCCGAGGCCGGCAATCAGTTTCTGGTTCAAGAGTGCGGCTTTCAACGGGGATTTTCGGTCTGCAAACAGTCGCGCCAAGACCTCTCCGCTCAGTGCATTTCCGAGCGGCTCCAGCCCAAGCTCCCGGAAATATGGATGCGCAGACAGGTCTGTGCGTGGAACAAGGTCCATAAAGCCAAAGCGGCGCGGGTCATTGTAAATGATCCGGGCTTTCCGGTCGTCTGGGAGTTTCAGGTGAAAAACGACATGATCGTGTTTTGGATCCTTGTTCCGCTCGTGCGCAAACCCCCCAGGTGTTGATTGATCGATGTCGTTTTCGATGCGGAATGATCCCGACATACCCAAATGCATGATCAAGACATCACCGCTATCTGTATCCGTCAGCAGATACTTGGACCGGCGAGACAGGGCTGTGACAGTCCGGCCGGTCAGTCTCTCCACGAAATCGCCGGGAAATGGAAATCTCAAGTCCGGCCGGTTCTGATCGACCTTGGTTAGGGTTGCACCTTCAAATGTTGGCGCTAATCCACGTTTGACCGTTTCCACTTCGGGCAATTCAGGCATTTATTCTCTGGTCTCCGGTCAGGCGGCGCGATATAGGCCTGCGGCATATGGTGTTTTCGTGCCCGGGAAACATAGCGCTCCGATAACGCTTGTACTATGGTCCGGCCAAATTTTGGAAATGAATGACGCTTGGAGCCGCGCAGATGACGCAACAGGCTAATGGCCAGACCCGCACACCGGAAGATATGCCGACCAGTTTCGGCTTTACAAAGGTCGGCGCGGGGCAGAAGCAGGCCCTCGTGGACGATGTTTTCCACAAGGTCGCATCCCGCTATGACCTGATGAACGATCTTATGTCCGGCGGTCTGCACCGCGTTTGGAAGGATGCCATGGTCTCCTATCTGGCTCCACCAAAGTCCAGTGCATCCGGTTGGCGTCTTCTGGATGTCGCGGGTGGCACAGGCGACATCTCGACCCGCGTGGTTGAGAAATCTCACCGGTCTGCGAAGGCCGTTGTCTGCGACATCAACAATTCCATGCTTAATGTTGGCCGTGACCGGGCCGAAAAAGCGGGCCTCTCCGATCTGATCACGTTTTCGCAGGGCAACGCGGAAGATCTGCCCTTCCCGGACAAGAGTTTCGATGCTTATACAATCGCGTTTGGCATCCGGAATGTGCCGGACATTCCCAAGGCTCTTCGTGAAGCGAACCGGGTCTTGAAACGCGGTGGCCGCTTCATGTGTCTTGAGTTTTCGGAAGTCGACGTTCCGGGTCTCGACAAGGTCTACGACGCGTTTTCCTTCAATGCGATCCCAGCTATGGGCAAATGGGTGACCGGCGACGGTGAGCCGTATCAGTATCTAGTGGAATCGATCCGTAAGTTTCCGAGCCAGGAACGCTTTGCCGAAATGATCCGCGAAGCTGGTTTCGCGCGGGTCAATTATCGCAACTATTCCGGCGGGATCGCCGCATTGCATTCTGGTTGGAAACTCTGATCCATGGCATTTGCGGTGATGCCTTTCTTCCGCCTTGTGCGGGCTGGTTATGTCATGGCACGCGAAGGCGTGTTCGGTCTTGCGCATTTACCCGACCTGCCGGCGGGGCCTCGGCTTGCGATCGGTATGGCGCGGCTGCTGGAGCGCCGGGCGGTGAAGGAAAAAAGCGCGGAACTGCGTCTTTCAGATGCGATGAACCGCCTTGGCCCATCCTATGTGAAACTTGGCCAATTCCTGGCAACACGCGAAGATGTTGTTGGCAAAGAGGCAGCAAAGGATCTCGCGGCGCTTCAAGATCAACTGGCTCCATTTGATCACGAGGGAGCGCGGGCAGCGGTCGCCGAGCAACTGGACCTGCCAATTGAAGATGTCTTTGTTGAGTTCGGCGAGGCAGTCGCTGCCGCCTCAATTGCACAAGTCCATCCCGCGATCGTTCGCGATAAAGACGGTACCAAGCGCAAAGTCGCGGTGAAAGTTCTCCGGCCCGGTGTGCAGCGCCGGTTCCAGCGTGATCTCGAAAGTTACTATTTGGTCGCCCGGTTGGTTGAACGTTTTCACGCGCCATCCCGCAGGCTCCGTCCGGTGGCGGTCGTCGACACTCTTGCGCAATCCGTCGCCATGGAAATGGATTTTCGCCTCGAGGCCGCGGGCCTCTCAGAGATGGCGGAGAACACCGTGGAGGATCCTGGGTTCCGCGTCCCGAAGGTTGACTGGATCCGGACCGCCAAAGGTGTCCTGACGATGGAATGGGTCGACGGCCGAAAGATGTCGGACGTGGAAGGCCTCAGGGAAGACGGGCATGATCTGGAAGCGCTTGGTGCAGCTGTCATTCAAAGTTTCCTGCGCCATACGCTGCGCGACGGCTATTTTCATGCAGACATGCACCAAGGCAACCTTTTCGTTGAACCGGATGGAACCCTTGTTGCCGTTGATTTCGGAATCACTGGACGATTGAGCAAGCGCGAACGCCGGTTTCTTGCCGAAATTCTGTTCGGTTTCATCACGCGCAATTACAAGCGGGTCGCGGAGGTCCACTTTGAGGCAGGCTATGTGCCGGCTGATCAGGATGTCGACCTGTTTGCGCAAGCGATCCGGGCCATTGGCGAACCGATCCATGGTCACGATGCCAGTGAAATCTCGATGGCCCGGTTGCTGACGCAGCTGTTCGAGGTGACCGAACTCTTCGAAATGCGCACCCAGACCCAATTGATTATGTTGCAGAAGACCATGGTCGTTGTCGAAGGGGTCGCCCGCTCGCTCAACCCCCGTTTGGACATGTGGCGGACTGCAGAGCCGGTGGTTGGCACCTGGATCAAGGAGCATCTTGGGCCTGTTGGGAGGGTGCGGGATGCGGGGGATGCGCTGTCGGCGCTGGCACGGATCGCAACGGATATGCCGCTGTTTGCCGACCGGATTGGACGCATGTCGGAAGAAATTGAAAAGATGACGACACAAGGCCTGCGGTTCAGCGAACAAACTGCCGAATCCATCGGGAAGGCCGAAGCCCGGCATACACGCTCCGGCCGAATTGCATTGTGGTTGATTGCTCTGTCACTGACCGCAATTGCTATTGACGCTCTCGTTTAAATTGGGTGAGCGTTCTTGAAAAGAAACACCTGTAATGTTGACGAGGTAGAATGATCATTCTACCCATGCAGTATTGTTTTGTTATCTGCATGGAGATCCGATGCCCGACATACCGAACCGCATGACAGGCATGGTGCTCACTGCCCATGGGGGGCTTGAGTGTTTGCAATGGCGGGAGGATCTTGTCGTGCCGGTCCCGGAGCCGGGACAGGTCTTGATCAGGGTCAGGGCGGCGGCCGTTAACAACACCGACATCAACACCCGGATCGGCTGGTATTCAAAGAGCGTCCGAGGCGATACTGCTGCGACTGCGTCCGAGGGATTTAGCGGAGCTACCAATACAGATGGTGGCTGGTCGGGAGCGCTGAACTTTCCTTTGGTGCAAGGCGCGGATTGCTGTGGGCAGATAGTTGCCGTTGGTGAAGGCGTAGGCGCAAGCCGTGTCGGAGACCGCGTTTTGGTTCGGCCAATGCAGGTGCCCAAGAAACCTGAGCATGCGCATCTCCCGCTGGTGACCTTCGGCTCTGAATTCGACGGTGGGTTTGCTGATTACGCCGTTGCAAATTCGGAAGACGCACTTGCTGTCTCCTCAAAACTCAGCGATGTGGAACTGGCGTCCTTTCCCTGCGCATATTCAACAGCGGAAGGAATGATCCAAAAGAGTTCCCTCTCTGCGGAACGTGTCCTCATTACCGGAGCTTCGGGCGGTGTTGGGTCGGCTGCAATTCAGCTGGCCAAGCGCCGGGGTGCCCATGTCACGGCCGTCACGACCCCTGAAAAGTCCGAAGCCTTGAAAGCGATGGGGGCGGACGAAACTCTTGGCCGCATGGATGCATTGCCTGAGGGGGCATATGACGTTGTTCTTGATCTCGTTGGCGGGGCAAACTTTCCGAACTTTCTCCACTGTCTGAAAAACGGTGGCCGGTATGCGGTTGCTGGGGCCATCGCCGGTCCGATTGTCGAGTTGGACTTGCGGACGCTCTACCTGAAGGATCTGGCGTTTTTTGGCTGCACCAGACAGGATCCGAAAGTCTTTGAAGACCTGATCGGGTACATCGAGCGCGGTGAAATCCGGCCCATGATCTCAAAAACGTTTCCACTGAAAGATATGGTCGCGGCTCAAGAAGCGTTTTTGTCCAAGAGATATGCAGGCAAAATTGGACTTCTGGTCAGCTGACCTTTGTTTCTTGGGCTCTGGCTCACGTAACCCTTTGATACTGGAACCGGTTTGTCACTGTATGGCGTCCAGCAATGTCTTTCCCGCGGTTTCGATGTGCAGCTTCAAAACAAGTGTGGCTTTTTCGCTGTCGCGGGTATGGCACGCGTCCACAATGTCTTGGTGGTCTTTAAGCCATTGAGCGGTCTGGTCCGGCAGGATGCCATACCCTGAAATATGGATGCGGCAGGTTTGGCGAAGCTGGCAGATCATTCCGATCTGGCGGGCTTTTCCGGACGGCAAATAGAGTGCCTTGTGAAAGTCCCAGTCTCCATCTGACCAGTTTATTGTCTTGGCATCGATCGATGAATGACGGAAAGCTGCGGAAATCCGCTCCAGGTCTGCGTCCCGCATCTGATCAATCGCTGCAGCAAGACAATTGCATTCCAGCAGAATTCTGATGTCATAAATTTCCCGGATTTCCTCCCGTGTCAGTGAGATGACGCGGGCTCTGCGGTTCGGGACAAGCACGATGAGGCCGCGAGCGGCCAGAAGCTGAAGGGCGTCGCGGATCGGAATACGGCTCACATTGAACCGCTCAGCAATCTCGCCTTGTTTCAACTCTGCGCCAGGCCGGTAGCGCCCGGCAATGATATCTGCTTGCAGGCTGTCAGCGATGTGTTCTGCGGACATCGTTCCCTCGGAAAAGGCCATCTGATGACTGAGTAAGGCACTTGACAAAGCCGTGCAATTTCAAAATGTATAAATGTATACATTTTGTGAGGGCGCATGACCAAAACCCATGAATATGTCTCCAACATCGTTTGGACAGGAAATCGCGGGCAGGGCACAAAGACGTACCAAGGGTATGATCGCACATGGGAAATTCGCACACGGGGGAAACCGCCTGTGCAATGTTCGAATGATCCGGTTCTGGGAGGTGATCCGTTTCTGCATAACCCTGAAGATCTCCTGCTTTCCGCCCTCTCCAGTTGCCACATGCTGTGGTATCTGCATCTGGCTAGCAACGCAGGTATCGCCGTTTTGGGTTACGAGGATGCACCGCTCGCCGTGGGTGAAACGGAACGAAGCGGAGCCGGTCGGTTCTTAAACGCAACGCTTAGGCCGACAATAACGGTACCAGAGGGCACAGATCTGACGGCCGCGGATGCCATCCACGGTGAGATCCACAAAGTATGCTTCATTGCACGTTCGGTGAATTTTCCGGTGCGATTTGAGGCGAGTTACAAAATAGTTTGAGACCTATGGCGCGGTCACACGTCGGAGGGTCAGGTTGATCCGCCCACCGTTTTTCAAGAGCTTGGACGTGCCGCCGAGAATTCGGTCAATGCCGTGATAGGCCAGGCGCGCATCTCCGCCGAGCACCACCACATCACCGGAACTCAGCCGGAACGATTTCGTCGGATCCTTCCGGTTGGTCCCACCCACGCGGAATGTTGCAGTGTCCCCGAGCGAGACTGAGACAACAGGTGCTTCCAACATCGCTTCGTCCCTGTCTTGATGAAGACCCATGCGAGCGGTGGGGTCATAGAAGTTGATAAGACAGGCTTCCGGCTCGGGAGCGTCGGGAGCCACCACTTTCCAGAGTTCCAATAGATGCGCCGGAATAGCAGGCCAAATTTGTCCGGAAACTGGATGGTTTGGCTGATAGCGGTAGCCGTCGATGTCAGACACCCAGCCAAGGGGACCGCAATTGCTCATTTTTACGGAAAACGGTTTGCCTGTTTTGGGCATGACCGGCTGAAAGAGCGGCGCTTCTCCAACAATCGCACGGACTTCGGCGAGGAGAGCTTCTTGCGCCGTTTTGTCAAAATATTCCGGCAGGTATTTGAGGCCGGTCAGGCTGTTGATGGCGATGGTCTGCATAGAGGTAGATATAGATTAAAACCTCAGTCACCGCATCCGCCGCACCCGGAACCACCGCCACCACCGCCATCAGACCCGCAACCGCCAGAGCCGCAGCCGGATCCTTTGGTCGATTTTTTCAGCAGTGCAATCAGGACCAGCGCGACGGCAACGATCCCGAAGAAAAACCAGAGCGTATGCTGTGTAGCCCAGTGCCACACCATGTTGCGGAGCTGTTCCAGCAAGGTGTCGCCCGCCGGTGTGCCGTGGGCTAGGGCCAAACCGGTGCCTGCGAAAAGCGCAAACAGCACCACAGCGCCCCCCTGAAGAGATGCAGGAACACGTCGCAAACGGTGGCCAGCGGTTTTGACTGTCGAAAGCCAGTCCGGTTTGCGGAGAACCCAGAAATCCTGTGTGTTAATCCGGAGGAAATGCGGTGCCTTGCCAAATCGGACATGTGCAGGTGGCCAGATGTCTGGCGGCGGCTCCCCAAATTCCTGACGATAGAGAGCGAGTGTCTCCTCATAGGCCCTACGAAATGTCAGAGCCTGCTCCACACCGCCTTTGGTCGGCATGTGATGTAGCGCTGCTCCCAAAGCTTCTTTGAAGGGTCCCCAATAATGACGCGTGTAGGTCAGATGAAGGTGCCAGGCCTGATCGACTTCATCGCTGGGCGTGACCATCCCGTCCCCCAAACGGCTGAGATAGGCAAACCGCTGATACTCTACGACTACGCGGACCGCGAAACTTTTGGTCCATCCATTGTCCCGGGCCAGGCGGTGGGAAAACGGAAACGCTGCCTCCACATCATCCGGGTGGCATTTCGATATCCGGTGCCACAGATCAGGATTGCGCATACTGCTGTCTCCGAGGCCAAGAAGTTGTTCAGGAGCAGATTATGCGAAGCCGCTAAACAAATTCCGAAGTGAATCCGTTGAAAACATCACTGCCTGTTCAGGATTGATGCGGCTGGTAACCTTCTGGGAAGAAATATCTCCGACATATCCCAAAGCCTGTAAAAGCCTGTGAAAAGGTCTCTTGCAGGCAAAGTTTCATCCACCTATATAGCGGTCAAGCGCCGCGCCAAATCCTGGGCAGTTGCCCCGGCGCGGCATCCGGGACGATCCCGGAAACCCAAAGAGGAGCCGGTTTGACGCCTTTAAGGGTCTCATCGGTTTGCTAGAAAGAGAGGCAAAAATGGCAAAGGTCATTGGTATCGACCTCGGCACGACGAACTCGTGCGTCGCTGTCATGGACGGCAAAGATTCCAAAGTTATTGAAAACGCAGAAGGCGCCCGCACCACCCCATCCATGGTGGCGTTCTCGGACGACGGTGAGCGTCTTGTTGGCCAGCCGGCAAAACGCCAGGCAGTCACAAACCCGACAAACACCCTTTTCGCAGTCAAGCGCCTGATCGGCCGCCGGTTCGATGATCCGACCGTTGCGAAAGATCAGAAGCTGGTTCCCTTCGACATCGTCAAGGCCGACAACGGCGATGCGTGGGTAGAAGCCAACGGCGAGAAGTACTCTCCGTCTCAGGTCTCTGCATTCATCCTGCAGAAAATGAAGGAAACTGCTGAGAGCTATCTCGGTGAGAAGGTCGAGCAGGCGGTCATCACCGTTCCGGCCTACTTCAACGATGCTCAGCGCCAGGCTACCAAGGATGCCGGCAAGATTGCCGGTCTTGAAGTCCTGCGTATCATCAACGAGCCAACAGCGGCCGCATTGGCCTATGGTCTCGACAAAAACGACGGCAAGACCATTGCGGTTTATGACCTTGGCGGTGGTACCTTTGACGTGTCCATCCTGGAAATCGGCGACGGCGTCTTCGAAGTGAAGTCCACCAACGGCGACACCTTCCTTGGTGGTGAAGACTTCGACATGGTTCTTGTCGACTATCTGGCTGACGAGTTCAAAAAAGACCAAGGCATTGACCTGAAAAACGACAAGCTGGCTCTGCAGCGTCTGAAAGAAGCTGCCGAAAAAGCGAAGATCGAACTGTCGTCCTCGTCTCAGACCGAAATCAACCTGCCGTTCATAACAGCAGATGCGTCTGGTCCGAAGCACCTGACCTTGAAGCTGACACGTGCGAAATTTGAAGCGCTGGTCGAAGAACTGGTCAAGCGCACCGTCAAGCCGATGGAAGCCGCGTTGAAAGATGCGGGCCTAACAGCCGGTGACATTGATGAAGTTGTTCTGGTCGGCGGCATGACCCGTATGCCGAAGGTGCAGGAAACCGTTCACAAGTTCTTCGGCAAAGAGCCGCACAAGGGTGTGAACCCGGACGAAGTGGTCGCCATGGGTGCTGCCATCCAGGCCGGTGTTCTGCAGGGCGACGTTAAGGACGTTCTTCTTCTCGATGTTACTCCGCTGTCTCTTGGTATTGAAACGCTTGGTGGTGTCTTCACGCGTCTGATCGATCGCAACACGACGATCCCGACGAAGAAGAGCCAGGTGTTCTCAACCGCTGAAGACAATCAGACGGCTGTGACCATTCGCGTCTTCCAGGGCGAGCGTGAAATGGCCGCGGACAACAAGGTCCTTGGTCAGTTTGACCTGGTCGGATTGCCGCCGGCACCACGTGGCGTTCCGCAGATCGAAGTGACGTTCGACATTGATGCGAACGGCATCGTCAACGTGTCTGCGAAAGACAAGGGAACCGGCAAAGAGCAGCAGATCCGCATTCAGGCATCTGGCGGTCTGTCCGATGCTGACATCGATCAGATGGTCAAAGACGCGGAAGCGCATGCGGACGAAGACAAGAAGCGCAAGGAACTTGTCGAAGCCAAGAACCAGGGCGAGTCGCTCGTTCACTCGACCGAGAAGTCTCTGGCCGACTATGGCGACAAGGTTTCCGAAGACGACAAGTCCGCGATCGAAAGCGCTCTTGGCGATCTGAAGACCGCGCTTGAAGGCGAAGACCTTGAAGACATCAAGGCCAAGACACAGGCTCTGGCCGAAGCGTCCATGAAGCTTGGCGAAGCCATGTATCAGCAGGCCCAGGCCGATGCTGAGGCGAATGCTGAAGGCGGTGACGCTGATGCTGAAAAAGCCGATGATGATGTTGTTGATGCGGACTTTGAAGAAGTCAAAGACGACGACGACAAGAAGTCTGCATAACTGAAAACCTGTGCAGCCAGCCGTTTATCGGCTGGCTGCTTGATTTCCGGCGCCGGTTGCGCAGTTGCCTGATTGAAGGCACATGCGCCCTGCGCCTTTGCCGTGATGGCGCTTAGTGATAATGGCAGCCAGCGGCAGGACAAGACCGAGAGATCTTGATGTCGAAACGTGATTTCTATGAAGTTCTGGGAGTTGCACGTGATGCGGACGATAAGGCGCTCAAGAGCGCCTACCGCAAGATGGCGATGCAGTTCCACCCAGACCGCAATCCAGGCGATGCGGAAGCTGAAGCGAAATTCAAGGAAGTCAATGAAGCCTACGACACGCTGAAAGACGGCCAGAAACGCGCAGCTTACGACCGGTTCGGCCATGCGGCCTTTGAAAACGGCGGGTTTGGCGGTGGTGGCGGTGCCGGCGCCCATGACTTTTCTTCAACTATGTCCGACATTTTTGAAGAATTCTTCGGAATGGGCGGCGGTGGCCGGAGATCCGGCGGCCGCGAGCGCGGCGCAGATCTGCGCTACAATCTCGATGTTACACTCGAAGATGCGTTTACCGGCAAGACCGTAGAGATCGAAGTCCCGACAAGCATTACCTGTGATATCTGTTCAGGCTCCGGCGCGAAACCGGGCACAAGCCCGACGACCTGCCGGACCTGCGGCGGCGCTGGCCGTGTGCGTGCTGCGCAGGGCTTCTTTACATTGGAACGCACTTGCCCGACCTGTCAGGGTAAAGGTCAGGTGATATCTGATCCGTGTACCGGGTGTGGCGGCTCTGGCCGCAAAACACAAGAACGGACCCTGTCCGTCAATATTCCGGCCGGGATCGAAGACGGCACTCGGATTCGTCTTGCCGGTGAAGGCGAGGCCGGTGTGCGCGGTGGCCCCTCCGGTGATCTTTATATTTTCCTGTCCATCCGTCCGCATGACCTGTTTCAGCGCGACGGGGCTGACCTTTACTGCCGCGTTCCGATTTCCATGTCGACGGCAACCCTCGGCGGTCAGTTCGATGTGCCAACGGTCGATGGTTCAACGAGCCGTGTGAAAGTGCCGGAAGGAACTCAGACCGGAAAACAGTTCCGCCTTCGGGGCAAGGGCATGCCGGTCATGCGGTCCAGCCAGCACGGTGATATGTATATTCAGGTCACCGTTGAAACACCGACCAATTTGACCAAACGCCAACGGGAACTTCTCGCGGAGTTTGAAAAGGAATCCTCTGGCGAAAACCACCCGGCGTCGGCTGGGTTTTTCTCCAAGGTCAAGGATTTTATCGACAATTTAAGCACATAACCGCCGTGTCCTGCTCCTAGTAACGCTGACCGAACACGCCTATATGTAAATTTCATGACAGGTGTGAGGGTGGATTTTGAAGCGGATCGGGATCAAGCGGGAAGCCATTCGGGACAAACTTGAAAAGGCGGATGCGGTCCGCATGAAAGTTCTGGATGAAGTGAAGTTCATCCGTTCCTGGGCACAAAACCCGCTTCGCACGGGGGCTGTTGCACCCTCCGGACCCGAACTTGCTTCGAAAATGGTCTCTTTCTTGATCCCGCGGCCGCACTCAAAAGTCGTTGAGCTCGGTCCGGGAACAGGAGTGGTGACAAGAGCACTCTTTGACGCCGGGTTTTCGAACCGCGATTTGAACCTTATTGAATACAGCACGGACTTTTGTGAACATCTTGGCGGACGGTATCCGGGTTTGCCCGTCCTGCAAGGTGACGCCTATGCCTTGAGGCAAACCCTTTCCAAACCTGGTGGTTTTTTGCATGAAGCGGCAGAAGCCAATCATGTTCTCGATGGTATCGTGTCGTCTTTGCCTCTGCTCAACAGGCCGGACGTTCATCGACGTGCGTTCGTTGATGAAGCTCTCCAGCTTTTGAAGCCCGGTGCGCCGCTGGTTCAGTTTTCCTACGGTCTGGCAGCACCTGTGAAGCCGCTCACCCGGAGTGTTTCAGTATACAGTTCGGAATGGATCTGGAAGAATTTGCCTCCGGCCCGTGTTTGGGTTTACCGCAAGGCGAACTGACCGTAGCTTAAAGTTTCCCTAGCAGATTGAATGTCTTTGGAGAGGGCTTCATGCGAAACCCAAAAATTCTCGTATTGTCCGGTTCCACACGCGCTGGATCCTACAACAGCCAGCTTGTGGCTCTTGCTGCGAAGAAACTGGCAATTCTGGATGCAGAGGTGACGCGTATCTCGCTGAAAGACTATCCACTGCCAATCTATGACGGCGATCTTGAAGAGGCGGATGGTGTTCCGGAGAACGCGGAAAAACTGAGGAAGCTGTTTGCTGAACACGACGGCGTTTTTATCGCTTGCCCCGAGTATAATGCGGGAATCACGCCGCTACTGAAAAACGCGCTTGATTGGATCAGCCGAGTCAAAGGACCAGGAGATGCCTATCGGGGCAATGTTTTTGCTTTGGGCGCTGCGTCGCCTGGCGGCTTTGGGGGCATGCGCGGCCTGATCGGCATGCGAACGATCCTCGAGGTCGGGCTGGGCGCAATGGTCTTGCCGCAGATGGTTTCCGTCGCGAAGGCAAGCGCGACCTTCAATGAGCGCGGGGATCTCACCGATGAGCGGGCATCTGCCAATCTCGACAAGATGGTCGATGCACTTTTGCGCGCGACCCGGATAGAGCTTTCTCACTGAATTAGGCGAGTGAAAGCAGTCTCCTCGCCCTGGTCGCTTTTCAAACTGTGGCAGGGTACTTACATACAGCGCCGCACCAAAGACATTATGAGGATTAGATGAGCGAATCGCGTGAGCCGGCCGTTTGGCACGGCACCACCATCATGATGGTCCGCAAGGGCGGCAAAGTGGTTATCGCGGGCGATGGTCAGGTATCGCTGGGACAAACCGTTATCAAGCACACGGCCCGCAAGGTCCGCCCGCTTGCAAAAGGCGAGGTGATTGCCGGATTTGCGGGGGCAACGGCCGATGCCTTCACCTTGTTTGAGCGGCTGGAATCCAAGCTTGAACAGTATCCGGGCCAGTTGATGCGTGCGTGTGTCGAACTGGCCAAGGATTGGCGGACAGACCGGTACCTGCGCAAGCTGGAAGCCATGATGCTGGTTGCAGACGAGAATACGTCTCTTGTTCTGACTGGGACAGGCGACGTCTTGGAGCCGGAAGGCGGGATTATGGGAATCGGCTCTGGTGGCAACTACGCGCTGGCAGCTGGACGCGCCTTGGCGGACACCGATTTCGACGCGGAGACGATCGCTCGCAAGGCGATGGCCGTGGCCGCAGAGATCTGCGTCTACACCAACGAAAGCGTCACGGTGGAAGTCCTCGAAACCGCCGAATGAGCTGGTCTTCCAAATCCCGTAAACGATCCAGATCAATGCAAGGCACATGCAATTGCGTGACATCGAAACTATGATTGCAGTGCTTTCGCCTAGCTTGCATGACCGGTTGGCGGGAGCTTGAAAAATTCGGGCAAACTAACTTCTTTGCATACCGGACGGAGGATCCCTTGAGCGAGGCGAGCCAAAAGTTGAACAACAGAGAGAGCCCGCTGGATTCAGCGCGGTTGGCGGCCGCCGTCTCCGAGGGCATTTTGACCGAGGACCAGGCTGAGCGGCTCACCGATTTCTGGACCCGCCGCGGCGTTACCAGTCCATTGGCTGAAACATTGCCGCACGCGGACATCGAAGAAGTGCGGTTCGTGCGCGGCTTCCATGATATTTTTATCAGCCTTGGGATCGGGATACTGATGGTCGGGCTGATTTATGGTTTGCAGAACCTGTTGCCGGCTTGGGCCATCTCCGCTGTTGGCGCTGTATCCATTTGGGGGCTGGCAGAAGTTTTCTCCCGCCGTATGCGATTGGCTCTGCCGTCTTTCCTGCTGAGCCTTGCATTCACACCGTTTTTCTTCATGGCCTGTTTCGGACTGGTCGTTGATCAGGATCTGACGGGTCTGAGCCTCGGTGGCTGGCGGCAAAACTATGAAACCTGGCTGGTAATCCCCACCTCTTTGGTTGCCCTTGCAGGCGCGGTGCTGTTTTACCTCCGCTTCAAGGTTCCAGTTGGGATTGCAGGGATTACCGGCGGATGCCTGTTTATCGTGGCTGTGCTTATCGAGATGGCGGCCCCCGGGCTGATCGACCGGCATCACGTTGGTTTCTTCTTGGCTCTTGGGCTCGTTACCTTTGCGCTGGCGATGAGCTTCGACATCAAGGACCCAGCCCGGGTTACGCTGAATTCCGACAAGGCCTTTTGGCTTCATCTGATGGCTGCACCGTTTATCGTGCATTCGATCCTTGCCCTGGTTTCCAGTTACTCAGGCCAAGGTTCGGTCGGTTATTCGGTTGCTGTCATTGCGCTCTTCATGATCCTGGCAATCGTTGCGCTGGTTGTTGACCGGCGCGCCCTCCTGGTATCCGCAATGAGCTATCTTGGTTTTGCAATCGGGTATCTGATCCTGGAAGCCAATGTTTCGGAAGAGGCCGCCTTTGCGGTAACCTTATTGTTGCTGGGTGGTTTCATACTGCTGATTGGCTCCGGCTGGAGCCTGCTGCGGCGCGCGCTTTTGGCGCCCTTTTCAGGTCAGCCCTTGCTGCGCTACCTTCCTGCGACCACATAACCGGCAATGATCATCTACTTCTGTGCGAGTGAAACCCCTGAATGACTGACTTTTCTCCGCGTGAAATTGTATCTGAACTCGATCGCTACATCGTTGGCCAGAAGGACGCCAAACGGGCGGTGGCCATTGCCTTGCGCAACCGCTGGCGCCGCCAGCAGCTTGAGGGACAGATGCGCGAAGAGGTTCTGCCAAAGAACATCCTCATGATCGGCCCGACCGGTGTCGGCAAAACCGAGATCTCCCGGCGTTTGGCGAAACTGGCGCGGGCTCCTTTTTCCAAGGTTGAGGCCACCAAGTTCACCGAAGTTGGCTATGTGGGCCGGGACGTTGAGCAGATCGTTCGTGACCTTGTGGAAGCCGGTATCTCGCTTGTGCGCGAGGAAAAACGGGAGTCCGTTAAAGCCAAGGCCCATGTCTTGGCAGAGGAGCGCGTTCTGGATGCGCTGGTTGGTTCAAATGCCAGCCCGGCGACCCGGGAGAGCTTCCGCACCAAGCTCCGCGACGGTGAGATGGACGACAAGGAAATTGAGGTGGAAGTGCCGGCACAGGCACAAATGCCAAGCTTTGACTTGCCGGGCATGCCGGGTGCGAGCGTCGGTGTGATGAATGTCTCGGATCTGCTCGGCAAGGCGTTTGGCGGCCAAACGAAAACGAAGCGGACAAATGTGCGCGATTCCCATCAGCTCTTGGTGAATGCGGAATCCGACAAGCTTCTGGATGAAGACAAAATCGTCGAGGAAGCTATCTCGCTTGTCGAAAATTCAGGCATTGTATTTCTTGATGAGATCGACAAGATCTGCGCCCGGGAAGGCCGCGCCGGTGGTGATGTTTCGCGAGAGGGCGTTCAACGCGATCTTCTGCCGTTGATCGAGGGCACGGTCGTGTCGACCAAACATGGCCCGGTTCGCACCGACCATATTCTCTTCATTGCATCCGGCGCGTTCCATGTTGCCAAGCCCTCGGATCTTTTGCCGGAATTGCAGGGCCGCCTGCCGATCCGGGTTGAGCTGCGGGCACTGACCAAGGAAGATTTCCGGGCGATCCTGACAGAGCCTGAGGCGAGCCTGATCAAACAGTATGTCGCCCTGATGGAAACTGAGGGCTTGAAACTGTCGTTCACCGAGGATTCCATTGAGGAAATCGCGTCGGTGGCCGTGGATCTGAACGGGTCTGTCGAAAACATCGGTGCGCGGCGTTTGCAGACCGTCATGGAACGGATTCTGGATGAAATCTCTTTCACGGCACCGGACCGGTCTGGGGAAGAGGTTGAAATCACGGCAGAGTTCGTTCGCGAGAACATTGGCGATCTGGCGAAGAATGTCGATCTGTCGAAGTTTATTCTGTAATTTGAACCGGTACCACAGGCTGCGAATTCGCCGCTTGCGGCTTGCCGGGACCGATGGCAGCATGCGGTCATGGTAGCAATTCGAAAAAGTAACGAAGAGGGCCACCGCCGGAAGTTTCTGGTGGTGGTCGACGACACACCGGAATGTGATCGCGCAATTGTCTATGCAGCCAAGAGGGCGGCGCGCACCAGTGGTGTGGTCACATTGCTGTTCATCATCGCACGCGGAGATTTCCAGCATTGGCTGGGTGTTGAGGACATTATGCGTGCCGAAGCGCACCAAGAGGCAGAAGCCACGCTGGCAAAAGCCGCACAACGGGTTCGCTCGGTCGCCCGCACGGAACCGGAAACGGTCATCCGAGAAGGTACCATGAGTGAGGAAATCCTCGAGTTGATTGAAGCAGATGCGGATATCGCCATCCTCGTCTTGGCAGCAAGCACCAATGCAGATGGTCCTGGGCCGTTGGTGTCCTCGATTGCTGGAAAGTCCGCGGGAACCTTTCCAATCCCGGTAACGATTGTACCGGGCAATCTGGATGATGATTCCATCGCGGCTCTGGCCTGACCGCCCGCTGGACATAGACGCTTCAGGCGCTTGATCCCCAGCGGTTAAAACCTATCTAGTTTTTAACGGTTCCAAACTGAAGCGGGATCGGTTACAACATTATATCGGTGTTTTGCGATGATGGAGAGGCCGCAAACACATTTGCCAAATTGGGCGCACAGGTGACACAGCGCGATAGCGCAAGGACGGAAAACATGTTCATTCAAACCGAAGCCACACCGAACCCGGCAACTCTCAAGTTTCTTCCAGGCCGGATTGTCCTGCCGGAAGGGACGTATGATTTCCGGTCCAAGGCCGATGCTGGCGCATCTCCTCTTGCGGAGAAGCTTTTTGACGTGCCGGGGGTTGCGGCCGTTTTTTTTGGCCATGATTTTGTGACTGTTACCAAGGACGATACGGATTGGCAGCACATGAAGCCTGCAATTCTCGGCGTCATCATGGAGCAGTTTATGTCGGGCCAGCCGGTTATGAACGCCGGTGAAAGTGAAGACATCGAAGAAGGCGAGTTCTTTGAGGACGGCGATCAGGAAACCGTCGCGACAATTAAAGAGTTGCTCGAAACCCGTGTGCGTCCTGCTGTCGCACAAGACGGCGGCGACATCACATTCAAGGGCTTCAAGGAGGGGATAGTCTACCTTTCCATGCGCGGTGCCTGCGCTGGATGCCCGTCTTCGACCGCAACGCTTCAGCACGGCATCCAGAACCTTTTGCGCCACTTTGTGCCGGAAGTTGAGGAAGTGCGTCCAATCTAAAACGATTTTCCGCTTTGTTTCATTGGCCCGGCCTGCATGCCGGGCCTTTTTGTTCCCGCTGGTATTTCTCTGTGGGTTTCAAGCCCCCCATTGGACCTAGATCCAAAGCCCGGCTCGACTCTGCGAGGCTGCCGGGGTAGTGGCAAGTTATCATGCGTGTTCTGGCAATCGATACAGCACTGGCCAATTGCGCCGCCGCCGTTCTTGACGATGGCACTACCTCAGCGTGTTTCGAAACCTGCGGCGAAGAGATCGGCCGTGGTCATGCGGAAAAGCTCATGGATATGATCGGAACCGTGATGGCCGAGAGCTCGACAGCCTTTTCCGATCTCGATCGGGTTGCTGTAACTGTCGGACCGGGAAGTTTCACCGGTCTTCGTGTCGGGTTGGCCGTTGCCCGCGGCTTCGGCCTGGTTCTGGAAAAGCCGGTCGTCGGTGTCACCACTTTGGCGGCGATTGCGCGGTCTTGTGCGCCCAGCGACAATGGTCCTGCGATCCTCGTCGCTCTCACCGGAAAAGGCGACGAAGTATATTGTCAGCTCTTTTCCCACGATGGCGAACCACTTGACTTTGCTGGTGTCCATACCCTGTCAGATCTTGCAAAGATACTGCCTGAGGACATAAGATTTGCCGGTTCGGCGGCAGACCGTGTTGCCGATGCAGTGGGAGCGGAAAACACTTGCGTGATTTCCAGGTGCGGGTATCCGGGAATACGGGCCGTTGCCGAGCTTGGTCTCATAACGGATCCGCGAAGGGCGTCCCCCTCCCCATTGTATTTGCGGCCACCGGATGCGACGCCGCAGATGAAGGGAAGGATTGAACGGCAATGAGTTTTTGGTGGTTCTGGAGCCAGCCGCCGGTCGTTGAAGAGGCGCTGGACGAAGATCTGCTGAAGGTCGCCGAAATCCACGCAGCTTCATTCAAACATGCCTGGGATGTAGAAGAGCTTGCCCGCATGAAAGCGCAATCCGGAACGTCCATTCTGGTTGCGCGGCGGGCGAGCCCTTACGGAACACAAGGGCCACTTGGTTTTTTAATCCTCAGAACAGTCGCGGATGAAGCGGAAGTTATCACGATCGCTGTACGTCCACGTCAGCGTGGCCGCGGGATTGGAAAGAAGCTGATGGAGGCCGGTTTGTTCCGCCTCTATGGAGAACGCTGCAAGAGCTTGTTTCTGGAAGTGGATTCGGCAAATGAAGCCGCCATTTTGTTGTACCGATCCCTTGGATTCCAGGAAGTGGGCCAGCGAAAAGGGTATTACAGTGAAAGTGGAGGAGACGGGACAGCGCTTGTCATGCGCGTCGATCTTGGTTAGAGCGCTTTGAGACCCAACCGCAAGCGGAAGGCAATTGGAGTTTATGACGGACGAGCGGACACTATCACTGGTGGAACTTTGCGTCCAAAAAGGCATGCGCATGACCGAACAGCGCCGCGTGATTGCCTCGGTGATCGAGCAGGCCTCAGAAGAGCATCCCGACGTTGAGGAACTCTATCGCCGCTCCGTTGCGATTGACCCGAAAATTTCCATCTCCACAGTCTACCGCACTGTAAAACTGTTTGAAGATGCCGGCATGGTTGAGCGCCATGATTTTCGCGATGGCCGCTCCCGTTATGAGACTGTGCCCGATGAGCATCACGATCATCTTATTGATCTGCGCAGCGGACAGGTGATCGAGTTCCGGAACGAGGAAATCGAGGCCTTGCAGGAGTTCATTGCCAAAAAGCTGGGCTACAAGCTGGTGGATCACCGATTGGAACTTTATGGCGTTCCGATCGATCCGAAAAAGGGCGGGGACACCGATGGCTGAAATCAAGGCGGTTTTGACGATCCTGGTTTTAACGGTCGTCTCGCTGATCTTGATTCCACTGCAGTGGGTTGCAGTGAAACTGAACCTCCCAATCCAGAAACACCTTCCTCATCTCTGGCACAAGATTGCAACCCGTCTCGTTGGTATACGCATTCATCAGGAAGGCCTGCCGGCGGCAGAGCGTCCTTTGTTGATTGCCGCCAACCATGCATCCTGGGTGGATATCACCATTATCGGTTCTTTGATGCCGCTGTCCTTTATCGCCAAGTCGGAAGTTTCCGGCTGGCCGGTCTTTGGTCTGTTTGCCAAGCTTCAGAGGACGGTTTTTGTCAACCGAACCCGGCGATCGCAAACGGTAGAAGTTGCTGACACGATTGCGGGCCGCATGGCAGAGGGCGATGCCATGGTGCTCTTTGCGGAAGGCACATCCAACGATGGGAATTGCGTTTTGCCGTTCCGCTCGGCTCTGTTAGGAGCTGCAACGCGCGCCGCGGGAAATGATCAAGACACCACCGTTTGGGTCCAGCCGCTGTCAATTGCCTATCAGGGCTTGTTCGGGATGCCGATGGGGCGTGTGCACCGTCCGCACGTTGCCTGGTACGGGGATATGGAGCTGGCGGGCCATCTTTGGGGTATCTTTCGGCATGGTGCTCTCGACGTTGCGGTCCAATGGGGAGAGCCTGTTCGTGTCGATGCTGCAACGGACCGGAAAGCCCTGACTCTGCAGTTGGAGCGAGAGGTGCGCGCCCTGACCATGGCTGCCTTGCGCCAAAAACCGGTCGAACGGTTTGATTCTGACGAAATCGATGCGCCTGAGTTCTTCTCAAATGAAGAAAAAACCGCTAAAGCTGGCGCCTGAATTGAGGTGCGGCCTGCCTTAGACGTGTTTAAGCGCGGGCAGACACAGGTGCGGGCTAGATAGAGCCTGGCACCAATAGCACGATCACCACGAGATATGCCGTCCGTCCCAAAAGGACCATGAGGAGCGAATGACGAGCCGCCCGGAAGCAGAACTGGACACCTCCGCAGCCGCGGAAACAAAGACCGCATCAGGTGACAATACGCGCAAGGTTTTTGTGCGCACCTATGGCTGCCAGATGAACGTATATGACAGTGAGCGCATGACCGATGTGCTGGCACCCCAGGGCTATTCCACGACAGAAGACATGGAAGAGGCCGATCTGGTCATTCTGAACACCTGCCACATCCGGGAAAAAGCCGCTGAAAAGGTCTATTCTGAGCTTGGGCGGATTCGGAAGGTCAAGGAAGAACGGGCGAAAGCCGGCAAGGACATGATGGTCGGTGTGGCCGGCTGTGTGGCGCAGGCGGAAGGCGAGGAGATCTCGCGCAGGGCACCGATTGTTGACATGGTCGTCGGTCCGCAGAGCTATCATCAGCTGCCCACGCTTTTGGACAAGGCGCGCCAAGGCCAGAAAGTTGTCGAAACAGAGTTCGACATCGATGCGAAGTTTGACCATTTGTCTGCGCGGGCTGAAAAGCCGATCATGAAACGCCCGCCGGCTGCATTTCTCACGGTTCAAGAAGGTTGCGACAAATTCTGTACCTTCTGCGTCGTTCCTTATACCCGCGGCGCCGAAGTCTCGCGGTCCGTGGAACAGATCGTTACCGAAGCTCATCGCATGGCGGCCTCTGGTGTGCGGGAAGTGACCCTGCTTGGTCAGAACGTCAATGCCTATCACGGCGAAGCTGCGGATGGGTCAACTTGGGGTTTGGGCAAGCTGCTCCGCCGCTTGTCGGAAATCGATGGGCTGGATCGGCTCCGCTACACGACCAGCCACCCGCGTGACATGGACGATGACCTGATTGAAGCCCACCGCGAGCTGAAGAGCTTGATGCCCTATCTTCATCTGCCGGTGCAGTCCGGGTCTGACAAGATCTTGAAGGCCATGAACCGCAAACATACGCGGGACGAGTACTTCCGTCTAATCGACCGGATTCGTGAAGCGGCTCCTGACATTGCCCTTTCCGGTGATTTCATTGTCGGTTTCCCGGGCGAAACGGATCAGGATTTTGAAGACACGATGGATCTGATCCGCCGTGTCGAATATGGCTCTGCCTTCTCGTTCAAATATAGCCAGCGACCTGGCACACCGGGCGCTACCATGGAAGATCAGGTGCCGGAAGACGTCAAATCTGCGCGCCTGCAGGAACTCCAAGCGCTTCTGAGCGAGCAACAAAAAGCTTTCAATGCGTCCCGCAAAGGGATGACCTGTGATGTGCTTTTGGAAAAGAAGGGCCGGAACCCGGGACAGCTTGTTGGCAAGTCTCCATGGTTGCAGCCGGTCCAGCTTGATGCATCAGAGTCCATGATCGGTAGTGTACAAGCGGTGGAAATCGTTGAGATCGGAAGCAATTCGCTGTTCGGACGGCTGATTGCGGGGCAAGATACTGCTGATGGATCCGGTGCCATACCGGCCCCGGCCGCCTAAGGAGACGTCATTTGACGCGCGACAGCCAATCTTCTTCCCACAGGCATTCTGATGAAGCCGCTTCGGCTTCCGACATGACCCACATCGTTCTCGCTTTTGAAGATAACCGTTTGATCGGCGATCTGTTTGGCCAGTTTGATCAAAACCTTGCCTTGATCGAGCAGCGCCTTGGTGTGGATGCTATTGCTCGCGGCAATCAGGTGACGCTCAAGGGCTCGCAAGTCGGCTGTGCCCAGGCTCGGACAGCATTGGAAGCTCTGTACCAGCGCTTGTTGCAGGGACAGGAAATTCATCCGGGCGATGTCGATGGGGCCTTGCGCATGGCGGCTGCCAACGAAGCCCAGCTTCCATTGCCGACCCTTGAGCCGAAATCCCGGTTGGCGTTTGCACAAATTGCGACACGCCGGAAAACCATTGTGGCGCGCACGCCAACACAGGATGCCTATATCCGGTCCATGGACCGGGCGGATCTGATTTTTGGAACAGGTCCGGCTGGAACGGGTAAAACGTTCCTCGCTGTTGCCTACGCGGCAGCGCTGCTGGAACGCGGCGACGTCGCGCGTTTGATCCTGTCCCGGCCTGCAGTTGAGGCCGGTGAGCGTCTGGGCTTCCTGCCGGGTGAGATGAAAGACAAGGTCGACCCGTATCTCCGTCCGATTTATGACGCACTTTATGAAATGATGCCGGCTGAAAAAGTCGATCGCGGACTGCAATCCGGAATGATCGAGGTCGCGCCGCTTGCTTTCATGCGCGGACGCACTTTATCAAACGCCGTTGTTTTGCTCGATGAGGCGCAGAACACGACATCGATGCAGATGAAAATGTTTCTGACACGGCTTGGCGAGGGATCAAAGATGATCGTGACCGGCGATCCGAGCCAGATCGATCTGCCCTCTGGGCAGAAATCCGGCTTGCGCGAAGCTTTGGGTCTGCTGACCGATATTCCAGCCGTTGCGCATATCCGGTTCAACGAAACCGATGTTGTCCGCCATGAGTTGGTCGGCCGGATTGTCACGGCCTACGACAACGCTGCCCGCGAAGAATCAGAAGCACGTGAACGCCGGTTTGCCGCTCGTCAAGGAGACAGCGTAGATCAGGATCAACGGGCGCGCAGCAGCGCCGCGGCTTCCTGAAGGGGCTTGTGTGACCGAAGTTGAACATGCGCCTGAAGAGGTTTTGATTGATATCGCGGTTGAGGCCGGTGACTGGCCGGATGAGGCCGCGTTGATCAAACTGGCGCAAACCGCGATTGCTGCAGGAATTAAAGGCGCGGATCTGGAAGTTCTGGAAGAAACCGAGGTGTCACTGCTCTTCACAAATGATGAGGGGATCCGCAAACTGAATCATCAGTGGCGGGACAAGGACAAACCGACCAATGTGTTATCCTTTCCCGGCAGCGACCCTTATGATGATGTGTATGGCCCTCTGCTCGGCGACATAGTCTTTGGCTATGAGACAGTCGCCAAAGAAGCAAAAGAACTTGGAATTGAATTTAATAATCACCTTACCCATCTCACTGTTCATGGTTTGCTTCATCTTTTCGATTATGATCATCAAGAGAAAGACGAAGCTGAACTGATGGAAAGCTTGGAAACGGCCATATTGGCCGGTTTGGGTGTTGATGATCCTTATGCTGGCCGGCCACTTGAAGCTGATGGTGATTAAAGGGACAGTAGGGGTATGACCCGTTGCTTCAGGGCCCTGAAACGATAGATGATGAACGCAGTTGAACCAAACAGTTCCGGTGGCGAGGCGGATTCCTCCCAGCACGGAACAGCGCAGGACGGGGAAGACCCGCAACAGACCAGGCCGCAGAAACCTGCGGCATTCTTCTCCTCGCTCAAACGGCTTCTTCGCCTGGGGCGCGACACATCCAACTTGCGTGAAAATCTGGAAGATGAACTCGCCCGCGAAGGGGCGGGAGATACAGCGTTTTCGCCTGAGGAGCGCATGCTCCTCGGGAACATTCTCCGTTTGCGCGAAAAGCGTGTTGACGATGTCATGATCCCAAGGGCCGACATTGAAGCGGTCGACCTAGGCACGAGCCTTAGCCGGGTTATGGAGCTGTTCCGAAACAGCGGGCACTCCCGCATGCCGGTTTACGAGGACACGCTCGACGATCCGCGCGGCATGGTTCACATCAAGGACCTGATGGCCTTCATAGCCGAACAAGGGGCAGATTCGAGTGTAAATGGATCAGATACGCTCGGTCAGGCCGGAGACACCGAACGCCTGACCATCGTGGCGCCAACGCCCGGCCATAACTCTTCAGATCTGGATCTGTCGTCGGTGGATTTGTCGATTTCGCTCCGGGATGCAAACCTCATCCGCAACCTGCTTTTTGTTCCGCCTTCCATGCCGGCAACGGATCTGATGGCGAAAATGCAGGCTGGCCGGATCCAGATGGCGCTTGTGATCGACGAATACGGTGGCACGGACGGTCTGGTCTCTCTTGAGGATCTTGTGGAAGAAGTTGTCGGCGACATCGAGGATGAGCACGATGAAGACGAGGAAGCGATGCTTGCAGATGCCGGTGACGGCATTTGGATCGCGGATCCAAGGCTGCCACTGGAAGATCTTGATGAGGCCCTTGGAACACAGTTGAGCGAAGGCGAGATATCCGAAGATGTCGATACGCTCGGCGGATTACTCTATGTCACCGTTGGCCGCGTGCCGGTGCGCGGCGAGCTCGTGCTTGTGGATGATGTCCCGGGCTACGAGTTTGAGATCATGGATGCGGATCCGAGACGGATCAAACGCTTGAAGATTCGCCGTCGGCGCGCGGATGTTCGGTCGCCGGAAGTCAGGCGCCGTTTGAAACGTCCGGAAACTGACTCGTCTGAGACCGATCAAGATGCGCCAGAAAACAAAGAACAGCGGCCAATTGCGTCCTAGCAATTGGTCACTCGGGCCCCTGATGAACTAAGCCCGGCGTTTGCCGGTAGAGCGCCGCGCCGGGGAAAGGGTTGACCGGCTCGCTGCAAGCAGACAAATCTGCCAACGTTTTTGCAGCGAATCGGATCAACATGAGCCCGCTTTTTCATAAGCTTTCCGTCATTCCAAACACGTTTCTGCTCGCCTGGGGATGGCGACGTCGTTTGCTTTGCTTTATATGCGGCTCTGCTTCAGCCTTTGCCTTACCGCCATATGGTATCTTTCCAATCCTTTTTCTGACCTTTCCCGGGTTCGTTTGGCTCCTGGATGGGGCTTTGGAAACAAACCGGAGCGGCGCATTAAAGCGGCTGCGCACCGGCTTTGCGCTCGGTTGGTTGTTCGGCTTCGGATACTATCTTTCCGGTCTTTGGTGGATTGGCTCGGCCTTTCTGGTCGATGCCGAACAGTTTGCCTGGCTGATGCCGTTTGCCGTCATGGCCATGCCGCTTGGCTTGGCTCTTTTTACGGGCCTCGCCGGAGCTATTGCAGCGGCATTTTGGGGGGACACCAGGACCCGAGTGCTGCTCCTGGCAGCGGCAATGACGCTTGCCGACTGGCTCAAGGGAGCGATTTTGACCGGATTTCCCTGGAATTCTTACGGCTATGCTTTTTCAGACAATCTGGTTCTTTCCCAAACGGCCAGCGTTCTGGGCATATACGGTCTAACGTTTCTGGCGTGGAGCATCTTTGCACCGCCGGCCGCGTTCGCGGACAGTCGGCCGCTCCCGGTGCGCGTCTTGCCTGTTGGTTTGGCAGCAGCTGTTCTGGTTCTAATGGCAACCTATGGCGCATATCGATTGGCGCCTGACACCACTGAGTATGAAGATCTGGATATCCGGATCGTTCAACCTTCAATCAACCAGCAGGATAAATGGCGACCGGAGCTACGCGACGAGATTTTTCAAACCTACCTTGATTTGACAGAAGCGCCGCTCGGCGGGGATGGGCGGGTTGGAACACCACAGCTGGTGGTCTGGCCTGAGTCTGCGGTTCCGTTTTTGCTGACAAGGGAGCCTGGTGCCTTGCATCGGATTTCGGTAGCGCTTGGACAGAACAAAGAGTTGGTGGTCGGCGCAGTCCGTGCGGAGCCGGGTGAAACCGGCCAAGTCTATTTCAACAGCATCTATTTGATCGGAAATGATGGCACCGTGCGTGGGCTTTACGACAAGGTGCGCCTGGTCCCGTTCGGTGAATATGTCCCGTTCCGGCCATTGCTGGATAAACTGGGTATCAGCAATCTGGCGGGCCCCGGTGCGGGTTTTGAGGCTGGAGATGTGCGGCACTCCTTGTCTGCAATGAACAAGTACTTGTTTCTGCCGCTGATTTGCTACGAGGTAATTTTTCCAGCAGAGACTGCAGGTGTGGTACCGAGACCTGCATTTCTTCTCAATCTGACCAACGATGCGTGGTTCGGCCGAACACCAGGTCCCTATCAGCACTTTGCGCAGGTTCGGTTGCGCTCTATCGAAACGGGTTTGCCCACACTTCGTGCCGCCAATACCGGGATATCCGCTGTGATAGATGGACTAGGGCGTGTGGTGACTAAACTTCCGGTATTTGAACGCGGTGTGATTGATGCTCGGCTACCTGTGCGAGAACCGGAAACGATTTATAGTACTTTTCAGGATATTCCGATACTAATCATTTCGGCAATTATTGTAATTTTCATCAGTATTCGTCGATACAACCGCAATTCCCGTCTAAATTGATATTTTTTGTTTGAGTTGAGTGAAAGAATTGTGATACAACCGTGACATAGCTGATTGAAAGCTAACGTAGGCGTAAGCGGGAAGTTGCGGGCAAACTTTCTTCTTCTCAGGTTTGTGGGGACCTGATTGGGCTTGCGCCAAATAAAAAATATTGGCTGCAAAAAGCCAAACGACTTAGAAAGAATAACGCCAATGCCCAGTAAGAAATCACCTAATCCAATCGATATCCATGTTGGAAGCCGTGTGCGCTTGCGCCGCATGATGCTCGGCATGAGTCAAGAAAAACTTGGCGAAGCGCTAGGTATCACTTTCCAGCAAATCCAGAAGTACGAAAAAGGCACCAATCGCATTGGTGCCAGCCGGTTGCAGCATATCGCAACGATTCTGAAAGTGCCGGTTTCCTTCTTTTTTGAAGATGCACCTGGAACGCCGGAAGAAGCTGAAGGCTTTGGCGAAACCCAACCCACGTCTTATGTCGTGGATTTCCTCTCCTCGTCGGAAGGCCTGTCCCTCAACAAGGCATTTGTGCGCATAGAAGACCCGAAGGTCCGCCGCCGCATTGTTGATCTGGTCAGATCCCTCGCCGGCGACGAATAATAAAAACAACCATCTTCTTGACGTGGCCCCAAACTTCTTAGATTGATGGCACCTGAAGCGGCGATCGTAATCGCCGCTTCTTTGTATTCATTCCCAGAAGGACGATCGCCAATGGCACGTCAAAATTACCTGTTCACGTCTGAGTCCGTCTCCGAAGGTCACCCAGACAAGGTTTGCGACCGTATTTCTGACGCGGTTGTAGATGCTTACTTAAGAGAAATGCCCGAAGCCCGTGTTGCCGCTGAGACGCTGGCGACCACCAACCGGATCGTGATTGCCGGCGAAACCCGCGGGCCTGCGACCATCACCAACGAATACATCGCGCATTTGGCGCGCATGGCCGTGAAAGACATCGGCTATGAGCAGGACGGTTTCCATTGGGAAGACTGTGATATTGCAGTGCATTTGCATGCCCAGTCTGCTCATATTGCTCAAGGCGTTGATGCCGGCGGCAACAAGGATGAGGGTGCGGGCGATCAGGGCATCATGTTTGGTTATGCATGTCGCGAGACCGAAGAGTTGATGCCGGCGCCAATTCTATTTTCACACAAGATCCTGAAAACGCTGGCAGAGGCCCGTAAAACCGGCAAGGAGCCGGTGCTTGGTCCGGACGCGAAAAGCCAGGTGACTGTTCGCTACGAAAACGGCAAGCCGGTCGGTGTCACGTCCATCGTCCTGTCGACGCAACATTTGGACCCGGCGCTCACCTCGCCTGATGTCAAAGCAATCGTCGAGCCCTACATCCTGTCCTCCTTGCCGGACGGCTGGGTTACGGATGAAACAGTTTGGCATGTCAATCCGACGGGCGCGTTCGTTATTGGCGGTCCGGATGGCGATGCGGGTCTGACAGGCCGCAAGATCATCGTTGATACATACGGCGGTGCAGCCCCACACGGCGGTGGCGCGTTCTCCGGCAAGGATCCGACAAAGGTTGACCGTTCTGCCGCTTACGCCGCCCGCTATCTGGCGAAGAATGTTGTGGCAGCCGATTTGGCCGATCGGTGCACGATCCAGTTGTCGTACGCAATTGGCGTTTCCGATCCGCTGTCGGTCTATGTCGATTTCCACGGCACTGGCCGGTGCGACGAGGCCAAACTCGAGACAGCACTGCGTGACGTGATGGGCCTCAGCCCGCGCGGCATTCGCGAGCATTTGCAATTGAACAATCCGATTTATGAACGCACCGCAGCCTACGGTCACTTCGGCCGGCAGCCAGATGCCGATGGCGGTTTCAGCTGGGAAAAAACCGACCTGGTTGACGAACTGCGCCCGCTTGCAGGATAAGCCGGACCCTGAAAGGTCCACTCACCAGAATGATAATCGCCGGCCTTTGAGGCCGGCGATTTGGTTTGAAGCAATGAATGATCGATACGAAGGTTCTTTTTTTGGACGCCGAAAAGGCAAACCTCTCACCCCGCGCCGCGAAGCGCTCATGGCAGATGTGCTTCCAGCGCTTTCCCTGGATCTTACAGCGCCGCCGCCTGCAGATTTGAAGGAACTCTTCAAGGCAGAGGTTACATCCGTCTGTTTGGAGGTGGGCTTCGGCGGTGGTGAGCATTTGTTGCATCGAGCCCGGACCAATCCGGAAACCGGGTTCATTGGCATCGAGCCGTTTGTTGGAAGCATGGCGAAAGCCGTTGCTGCCGTAACGGATGAAAACCTTCAAAACGTCCGGCTTTATGACGACGATGCGGTTAATGTTCTGGACTGGGTGCCGAGGGCTTCGCTCGATCTTGCATACCAGCTTTATCCGGATCCCTGGCCAAAAAAGCGCCATTGGAAACGGCGTTTTATCAACGCACAGAACCTGGATCGGTATGCGCGCGCCTTGAAGCCTGGAGCCGAATTCCGGTTTGCTAGCGATATCGACACCTACATTGATTGGACACTGCGCCATTGCCGCGATCATCCGGCTTTTCAATGGGCCGCGGAAACCGCGTCTGACTGGAAAACCCCTTGGGAAGGTTGGCCCGGCACGCGGTATGAGGCCAAGGCGATCCGAGAGGGACGCATTGGCCGGTATTTTACCTTCTTAAGGCGGTGAATCCTGTGCCACCGCGGTGTCAGGTGCAGCAGTGGCTGCAGGCCAAAGGCAGACTCTTTTCCGGCATTCACCCCAAGCCCCTTGCCATTGAGGGGTGTTTGGCGTTATACAGCCGGTGTTTCATCTCAAACGGCTTATATGAGCTATTGAGGGTGGGCCCGCCGGGGACCCGCTCTTTTTTGCTTAACCCCATGCCGGAAACCGTATGTGATCTTACCGGGCATCGCCTGAGTCTATCTCAAAGCTTGATGCCCAACTGAAACAAAGCTGCCTTTAAATGGCAGAATGGAGCCGGGTATTGAGCGACCAAGAACCGAGAATTGTCACCGAACAAGGGCTTGATGCTCGTGTTGCGGCAATTGTTGAGCCGGTCATTGAAGATCTCGGCTATCGGCTCGTGCGCACCAGGATCAGCGCGGCAAACGGATGCACGCTGCAGATCATGGCGGAGCGTCCTGACGGCACCATGACGGTGGATGATTGTGAAACAATCAGCCGGGCTGTGTCGCCTGCTTTGGACGTCGAAGATCCGATCAACCGGGCGTACCACCTTGAAGTGTCGTCTCCCGGAATTGATAGGCCGCTCGTGCGCGCCGGTGATTTTGACCGCTGGGCCGGTCACGAAATGAAAGTCGAGATGGACGTCATGCAAGACGGCCGAAAAAGGTTCCGCGGAACGCTTCTCGGCGTTGAGGGCGCGTCGGCAAAAATGCGTTTGCCTGATGCGCCGGAAGGTGAAGCAGACACAGTTCTGCTTCCAATGGAAGATATTGGCGAAGCCAAACTGGTCTTGACCGATGACCTGATTACGGCAGCTCTTCAGGCCGAAAAAGCGGCCTTGGCCGCACGCGGCGAGAGTGCCGATGAGTTGACACAGGATAACACGCCGAACTGAGCCTGAGCTCGTTGGCACAAGGATGAACGCGCCCGACCCGACCCTTGGCGCAAGAGGAGTGGATTATGGCAATCAGCGCAAACCGGCTTGAACTGCTGCAAATTGCGGACGCAGTTGCTCGGGAAAAGTCGATCGACCGGATGATCGTCATCAATGCAATGGAAGATGCCATCCAGAAGGCAGCCCGCTCGCGCTATGGCACGGAAACGGAAGTTCGCGCAGAGATCAATCCGAAAACCGGCGATATCCGTTTGCAGCGTTTGCTTCAGGTTGTTGAAGCGGTCGAAAACGTCTCCACCGAGATTTCCCTGGACGATGCCACGGCGCGCAATCCGGAAGCCGGTATGGGGGACTTCATTGCTGAGCCGCTACCGCCGCTGGACTTCGGCCGCATTGCTGCGCAGTCTGCAAAGCAGGTTATCGTTCAAAAGGTTCGCGAAGCAGAGCGTGATCGTCAGTATGACGAATTCAAGGATCGTGTTGGCGAAGTCATCAACGGGGTTGTCAAACGGGCCGAATACGGCAACGTCATTGTCGATCTTGGCCGGGGCGAAGGAATTGTTCGCCGCGATGAGCTGATTCCGCGTGAAATTTTCCGTACGGGCGACCGAATCCGGGCAATCATTTATGACGTGCGCCGCGAGCAACGCGGTCCGCAGATCTTCCTGTCCCGGACCCACCCCCAGTTCATGTCCAAGCTGTTTGCACAGGAAGTCCCGGAAATCTATGACGGTGTCATCGAGATAAAATCCGTCGCTCGGGACCCGGGGTCCCGCGCAAAGATCGCTGTGATCTCGAAAGACAGCTCCATAGATCCGGTTGGTGCGTGTGTGGGTATGCGTGGTTCCCGGGTGCAGGCCGTCGTTGGCGAGCTGCAGGGCGAGAAGATCGACATCATTCCGTGGAATGACGAGGCGGCAACGTTCATCGTCAACGCGCTGCAGCCGGCCGAAGTTGCCAAGGTTGTTCTCGATGAAGATGCCGAGCGTATTGAAGTTGTCGTTCCGGATGACCAATTGTCATTGGCGATCGGACGCCGTGGTCAGAATGTTCGGCTGGCATCCCAGTTGACCGGCTGGGCGATCGACATCATGACAGAGCAGGAAGAATCCGAGCGCCGCAGCAAGGAATTCCAGGAACGATCTCAACTGTTCATGGATGCACTCAATGTGGATGAAATGGTTGGTCAGTTGCTGGCAACCGAAGGGTTCACGTCTGTTGAAGAAGTTGCCTATGTGGAGATCGAAGAAATCTCCATGATCGAAGGTTTTGACGACGACACGGCAGTTGAAATCCAGGCGCGCGCCCGTGACTTTCTGAATGAGCTGGAAGCAAAGCTCGATGAAGAGCGGATCGAACTCGGCGTCTCAGACGAGTTGCGCTCGATTGATGGCCTCACAAGCGCTATGCTGGTGGCTCTCGGCAAAGACGACGTCAAGACGATGGAAGACCTTGCCGGTTGCGCTGCGGACGATCTCGTTGGTTGGACTGAGCGCAAGGATGGCGAGACCAAGCGATATGATGGTGCGCTGTCCGCTTATGATGTTTCCCGCGCCGATGCGGAAAACATGGTAATGGCAGCCCGTCTGGCGGCCGGCTGGATTACCGAAGAAGAGCTCGCTGCCCAAATGGCGGACGAGGAAGCGGAATCGGAAGAAATCGAAGCTGAAGAAGAGACTGTTGAGGAGGCACCGACCGGTGCGATCCTGAACGGATAATTCCATCGGCAGGATTGAAAGGGCCGAGTGGCCCTAGTGAGCGGTATCGCCTTGGCGGCAAACGCTCAAACAAAACTGAAAATGGTCAACGCGGTTTGCGTCGCGGCCTGAGCATCGGGCGCATGGTTGATCGAGAGGAGTGGCAGCGTGCCAAGGAAGAATGAGCCAACCGAACGGCAATGCGCCGTTACCCGGGAGGTTCAGCCCGTCAGCTCGCTGATCCGGTTCGTGCTTGATCCAACGGGTCAGGTTGTTCCGGATCTGAAAAGGGTTTTGCCGGGGCGCGGTGTGTGGTTAACAGCGTCGAGCGATGTCGTCGCTGTTGCCGAGAAAGACCGGAAGAAAGTGTTTGGCCGGGGCTTCAAGACCGAAGTGAACGTCGAACCTGGATTGGCCGAGCGTGTTGATGCGCTCATGGAAAAGAGTGCGCTTCAGGCGCTTTCCATGACGCGCAAGGCCGGCGAGCTGATAACCGGTTATTCGAAAGTTGATGCAGCCTTGCGGCGGGATCCCGTCGCAGGACTGATCCATGCCTCGGATGCTGCAGAAGACGGGGTAAGGAAATTAGCGGCCGTGGCCGCCGGTAGAAATGAAGAAGCAAACGGATGCCAAATCGTCCGTTTGTTCGATTCGGACCAATTGGATTTGGCATTGGGCCGGTCAAATGTGATACATGCTGCACTGCTTGCGGGGCAGGCCAGCGAAAATTTCCTGTCACGGGTACGTGACTTGGAGCGTTTTCGCGGCTATTCCGTCGCAGACGACGAAAAGAGCAACGCATAGCAGGGCGGTTGCGCAGGACTGAAGGCAATATGAGCGATACGAAAAATCCGGGCGACAAGACAATCAGCGTTGAGCGTGGCAAGACGCTTGGCCTCAAGAGCGGTGGTGGCGATTCAGGAACGGTCCGCCAGTCCTTCTCGCACGGCCGGTCGAAAGCCGTCGTCGTGGAGAAAAAGCGCAAGCGTGTCGTTTTGCCGGGTCAGGAGCCGAAACCCGAAGCTCCGGCACCGGTGACGCAACGCCTCGACACACCTTCCGAAGTGCCGCCGCGCAAGCCGGACGCACCGGCTGCCCGCCAGGGGCGCAAGCCAGGCGGCGGCCAGCGGCAAAAAGGCAATGGTAATGTGCTGCGCACGCTGACGCCTGAGGAAGCGAAAGCGCGTCAGGCCGCACTCCTGATGGCAAAAGAGCGCGAGGTCGAAGAAGCCAAGCTCCGCGAGGAAGAGACCAAGCGCCGTGCTGCCGCAGAAGCTCAGCGTAAGCAGGAAGAAGAAGTTCGCGCCAAGGCGGAAGCTGAAGAGCGTCAAAAACGTGAAGCCGAAGAAGCTCAGGCAGCTGCGGAGCAGGCAAAGGTTGCCGAAACTCCGAAAGTTGAAGAAGCTCCGGCTGAAGCGCCTGCCGCGAAGGCTGCGCCTCAAGAACGTCCAGCTCAGCGCCGCGAAGTTCGCAAGGCGCCGGGCCGCGACGACAGCAAGCCGCGCAACCTGAATGACATGGGCCGCCGCAAGACAGAAACTCCGGCCAGCCCGAAACCGGAAGAGCGTCCGGCTGCTGGCGCTGATGATCGCGGCGCAGCCAACAAAAACCTGCGCGCGGTTAAACGTCCCAAACAGGCCCCGGCTCCAGCTCCGGCACGTCCGAAGGGTGGTGATGATCGCCGGCGTTCGAAGCTGACGATTTCTGCCGCAACCGGTGGTCACGATGGGCAGCGCACACGCTCGCTTGCATCCATGCGCCGCCGCCAGGAAAAGGCAAAGCGTGGCCAGCAGCAGGTTGTTCGCGAGAAGGTCATGCGGGAAGTCACGCTGCCCGAAGCGATTACGATTCAAGAGCTTGCCAACCGTATGGCAGAGCGCGCTGTTGATGTGATCAAGCTTCTGATGAAGCAGGGCCAAATGCTCAAGATCAACGATGTGATCGACGCCGATACAGCCGAACTCATCGCTGAAGAAATGGGGCACACGGTTAAACGCGTTTCTGAAGCCGATGTTGAAGAAGGTCTCTTCTCTTCGGACGACGACGAGGGCACCTTGCAGGCGCGTCCGCCGGTCGTGACCATTATGGGTCACGTCGACCATGGTAAGACATCGCTTCTGGATGCTGTCCGCAAGGCCAAAGTGGCAACCGGTGAAGCGGGTGGCATCACCCAGCACATTGGTGCCTATCAGGTCGAGCAGGACGGCAACAAGATCACCTTCATCGATACTCCGGGCCACGCGGCGTTTAGCCAGATGCGTGCCCGCGGTGCGAAGTCGACTGACATTGTGATCCTGGTTGTTGCCGCAGATGATGGTGTCATGCCGCAGACCAAGGAAGCGATTGCGCACGCCAAGGCCGCGGATGTTCCGATTATCATCGCCATCAACAAGATGGACAAGCCAGATGCAGATCCGAACCGGGTTCGTACCGAGCTTCTGAGCGAAGAAATCGTTACTGAATCCATGGGTGGTGACGTTATCGACGTTGAAGTCTCGGCTAAATCCGGTCAGAATCTCGACAAACTGCTCGAGATGATCCTGTTGCAGTCCGAAGTTCTGGAACTTCAGGCCAACCCGGATCGGACAGCGGAAGGTATCGTCATCGAAGCACAGCTCGATCGTGGCCGTGGTCCGGTTGCAACGGTTCTCGTGCAGAAGGGTACCCTCAAGCCGGGCGACATTCTGGTTGCAGGTTCCGAGTGGGGCCGTGTCCGCGCGATGCTTGACGAAAATGGCAAGCAGGTCAGTGAAGCTGGCCCGGCGAAACCGGTGGAAGTCCTCGGCTTCCAGGGAACGCCGGCTGCCGGTGACATGGTTGCAGTGGTTGAAAACGAAGCTCGTGCCCGTGAAATCACCGACTATCGTCAGCGCCAGATCCGTGAGAAGGCATCTGTCGTTGCATCCGGCACACGCGGTTCGCTCGAGCAAATGATGAACCGTCTGCAGGAAACAGGCCGCAAGGAGTTCCCGCTTGTTCTTAAAGCCGACGTACAGGGCTCTGCAGAGGCCATTGCACATGCGCTGAACGAGCTTGGAACCGACGAAGTCGGTGCGCGCATTCTGCTGTCCGGCGTGGGCGGCATCACGGAAAGCGACATTACACTGGCGGCGGCATCCAAAGCGCCGATCCTTGGCTTCAACGTGCGTGCGAACAAGCAGGCCCGTGAAGCGGCTCAGCGTGACGGCATCGAGATCCGTTACTACAACGTGATTTATGATCTCGTCGACGACATCAAGGCAGCCATGTCCGGCCTTCTGTCGCCAGAGCGCCGCGAGACTTTCCTTGGCAATGCAGAGATCAAAGAGATCTTCCACATCTCCAAGGTCGGCAAGGTTGCGGGCTGTCTGGTTACCGAAGGCGTTGTGGAGCGTGGCGCGCAAGTCCGCCTCATCCGCGACGACGTGGTCATCCACGAAGGCGAGCTGGGCACGCTCAAGCGCTTCAAGGACGAGGTCAAGTCTGTCGAATCCGGTCAGGAATGCGGCATGAACTTCACCAAGTACCAGGACATGCGTCCGGGCGATGTTATCGAGTGTTTCCGCGTCGAGCACATCAAACGTACGCTCTGATAGCCGGTTACTGATTGGAAGAGATGCGCGCCGGCGGGACTTCAAGGTCACGCCGGCGCCCTTGCATTTGGAGCCTGGACGGCTCGTTAGGAATTGAAATGGCGAAACATTCTGGACAGGATAGTCAAGGACCATCGCAGCGCCAGCTGAAGGTGGGTGAAACGGTTCGCAAGGAGCTGTCAGACATTTTTACACGCGGCCGGTTTTCCGATCCGGACCTCGACGGCGTGATCATCACGATCCCGGAAGTCCGAATGACGCCGGATCTGCGTTTGGCGACGTGTCTCGTGATGCCGCTGGGCGGTGTGAATGCTGAAAAGGTCGAAATGGCCCTGAACCGGAGCGCCAAATATCTCCGGGGTCAAGTCTCCCGGCGGCTGACAATGAAATACATGCCCGATCTGCGCTTTGTCCTTGATACGCGCTTTGACGATGATGATCGTATCGGCACGCTTCTTCATTCTCCGGATGTTGCCCGGGATCTGGACGGTCCGCAGGAAGATCAGTGAATTGCTTGGAAAGCCTAAAGGGCGTCACGTTCGGCAGTGATGACCCCAGGTTGGACAGATGCGTTACTAACAAGAAGAAAAAATGGCCCGCAAACAGCAATTCAAAAGAAAAAAGAACGCGATTAATGGCTGGCTGGTGTTGGACAAGCCCTATGGCATCACGTCAAACGAGGCCCTCGGCAAGATCAAGCGGATCTTTTCACCGCAAAAGGTCGGTCATGCCGGCACCCTGGATCCGCGGGCCTCTGGCCTGCTACCGGTCGCCTTTGGGGAAGCGACCAAAACCGTTCCCTTTGTGATGGACGGACGCAAGGTTTACCGGTTCGAGGTGACATGGGGCTCGGAAACCAACACCGATGACACCGAAGGTGAGGTCGTTGCAACATCGGATGTGCGTCCTGATGCCGATGCGATCAAAGCCGTTCTCCCGGAGTTCGTCGGCGAAATCATGCAGGTTCCGCCCAAATTTTCCGCGATCAAGGTCGCAGGCGAGCGGGCTTATGACCTGGCACGTGACGGCGAAGAGGTCGAATTGGAAGCCCGACCGATTGATATGCACCGGCTGGACCTCGTGGAATGCCCGGATGAAAACCGCGCTGTTTTCGAAGCTGAGTGCGGCAAGGGCACCTATGTGCGGGCGCTGGCCCGTGACATCGGCCGACATCTTGGCACATGCGGCCACGTGACCGAATTGCGCCGTTTGCTGGTGGGGCCATTCGGTGAGGAGGATCTGATCGAGCTCGACGAAATCCTTCAGATGGCGGAGGAGCTCGAAGAGGGGGCAGGTGTCGATGACTTGGTTGAAGAATTTGTCTTGCCGGTCCGCGAGGCGATGGATGAGCTGGTCGAAGTCACGGTCTCGGATGACGATGCCGCTAAGATTAAAAAGGGGATGGCTGTGCTTCTGCGTGGCCGAGACGCTCCGTTGAACTGTGATGTCGCCTTTGCCAGCCACGCAAGTGTTCCCGTCGCCATCGGTGCGATCGAAAAGGGCCGCTTTCAGCCGAGCCGGGTGTTTCATCTTTAAGGCCAAGCCTGGGATCTCTGCCTGACGTTTCGGCTAAACCGTGCCATGATGCCCAGACACAAACGGCAATGACCTGGTGGAGGGCACTATGAAGCGCGGGCGAGAGATCTTTGCGGATACTCGCGGGCGGGCAACGCGGCGCCAAGTGTTGAAAACAGGTGCTGCTGCAGCGCTGGCTGTCCCCTTTCTGAATGCAAGTATAGCGCAAGCCCAAAACGACGACTTCGATGTCGTTGTGATTGGGGCCGGGATCGCAGGTCTCGCTGCAGCACGGCGCCTCCAGGACCTCGGATATTCCGTTGTCGTGTTGGAAGCGACGTCTGACGTCGGTGGCCGGATCCGGACAGACTGGTCTCTGGGAGCGCCGTTTGAGGTCGGCGCCGGCTGGATCCACAGGCCCGACGGAAATCCGGTTTCAAAGCTCGCAGATGCGATCGACGCGCCGACTTACGTCACATCGGATGAAAGCTATCAGGTCTTTACTCAAGTTGGCGCAGCTGTTTCGAGATCTGAAATAAGTTCAAAGTATCGCGACCTGATGCGGCTCTATAAGCGCGTTGACGATACGTTCGACAATGATCAGCCACTCATTGAGGCCATCCGCAGGGTTTCAAAAGACAGCCTGCAGGATCCGGTGATTCGCTGGATGATGAGTGCCTACACGGAGTTCTCTACCGGTGGTCCGATTGAAAAACTGTCCGCCTACTATTTCGACGAAGACGACGAATATGACGGAGCGGATGTTATCCTGACCAGGGGGTATGACCAGATCCCAAAAAGCCTCGCGGACGGTTTGGACGTGCGTTTTAATACGGTTGTCGAAGCGATCGAATACGAAGAAGGCGATGGGGCCGCCGTCTACACGTCAACGGGAACATTTGAATCCTATTTCGTGATCTGTACCGTGCCTCTCGGAGTTCTCAAGAAGGGAGCGATTTCGTTCGATCCGCCTCTTCCCAAGGCGCATCAGAAAAGCATCAACGCAATTGGCTTTGGGAGTGTTACCAAACTGGCGCTGAAGTTTGAGCAGCCATTTTGGCCAGAAGATGTGCAGTATTTCGGGTACATGAGCGAACAAAAAGGGCGCTGGAATTACTTTCTAAATTACCGCACCTTCAGTCCTGAAAACATCCTGCTGGGTGTGAGTGTTGGCGACTATCCGTTTGTTGCCGAGGCAATGAGCGACCCCGATATGATCAGCGATTGCATGGGTGCGCTTCACGTAATGTTCGGTGAAGACATTCCTGCGCCCATTGGTCATATGGCAACACGCTGGTCGAAAGACCCGTATACGTTCGGCGCGTATTCTTATTCCGCGATCGGAAACACGCCGTCCGATTTTGACCGTTTTTCAACGCCTGTTGCCAACACCATCCTTTTTGCCGGCGAGCACGCGACCTTCGATTTTCACGGAACGACCCATGGCGCCTACCTGACCGGACTGGCAGCGGCGAACCTGATCGAAGATGAGCTTGCGGAATAACAAATCAACTGACTGGGCCAGCCGTGCGTTCAACGAACTTGCCTGACTGGCGTACGTGGTGCAACACTCGAGATTCTTCTGGATTTTCGTAAGGTTTTCCGTCATATTCAGCCGCCATTGGGCATTGAAGCTCAAAACGTCCCTTCAAAACCTTTGCTGACCGACATCTTGGCTCTGGCGCAGGAGGGATCAGGCCGGACATCCGGCATGTCAACGCGCCCGGTCAACGGGTCAACCTCTTGAAAGGAAGAGCGATGTCGATCACTGCAGAGCGCAAAGCTGAGCTCATCAAAGAATACGCCACCAAGGAAGGCGACACCGGTTCTCCGGAAGTACAGGTCGCGATCCTGACCGAGCGGATCAACAACCTCACCGAACACTTCAAAGGTCACGGCAAGGACAATCACTCCCGCCGCGGTCTTCTGAAGATGGTTGCGCAGCGCCGGTCCCTTCTGGACTACACGCGTGGCAAAAGCGAAGAGCGTTACAAGACCCTCATCGAGCGTCTTGGCATTCGCCGCTAAGGCTTGTTTTAGACTTGATCAACGCGGTGGGCTTGCCCGCCGCGTTTTTCTTTATGCCAAAGGGCTTTTTCTCGAGTTCCTAAGGGCTTTGAGTGTTTCCCTTTTGGCAACAAACGCTCTATAGAGACCTCGTGACATGTCACGGGGCAGGATTGCCAGCTTCTTTTTGAGAACGACTTGAAAGCAGCTCGTTGTCTTGCCCGTGGCCTGTCCGCCGGTAACCGGCCCATCCGGGGCCGACCGGGAACGTGTTTGCCCACTGAACGGCTGCAAAGGAAAGGCAGCGGGGCAGACAAAAGATGTTAAGGACAGATGATGTTTGATATTCATCGTGTAGAAGTTGATTGGGGCGGACGGCCGCTCATTCTCGAAACGGGTAAGGTTGCCCGTCAAGCTGACGGTTCTGTTATGGCGACCTACGGCGAAACCAAGGTTCTGGCGACCGTTGTTTCCGCTAAAGAGCCGCGTGCTGGTCAGGATTTCTTCCCGCTCACCGTGAACTACCAGGAAAAGGCATTCGCCGCCGGTAAGATCCCGGGTGGCTACTTCAAGCGCGAAGGCCGTCCGTCTGAGCACGAGACCCTGACGTCCCGTTTGATCGACCGTCCGATCCGCCCGTTGTTTGCCGATGGTTACAAGAACGACACGCAGGTCGTGATCACCGTCCTGTCGCACGACATGGAAAACGCACCGGACATTCTGGCCATGGTTGCTGCTTCCGCGGCGCTGACCCTGTCCGGCGTTCCGTTCATGGGCCCGATCGGCGGCGCGCGCGTTGGTTATATCAACGGCGAATACGTTCTGAACCCGCTGGTCGACGACATGCCGGAGTCCGCTCTGGACCTGGTTGTCGCAGGAACCTCCGATGCGGTTCTGATGGTTGAGTCCGAAGCCAAGGAACTCGACGAAGAAACAATGCTCGGCGCGGTCATGTTCGGCCACAAGGGCTTCCAGACTGTCATCGACGCGATTATCAAGCTGGCTGAAGCTGGCGCGAAAGAGCCGCGCGAATTTACAGCGGCCGACCATTCCGAACTGTTCGGCAAGGTCAAGGCAATCGCGGCTGACGATCTCGTTGCAGCTTACAAAATCACAGCAAAAACCGAGCGTAAGAACGCGGTTGATGCGGCCAAGGCAAAGGTTGTCGAGGCCCTGATCACCAACGCTGCCGAAGGTGAAGCTGTTGAAAACAATGTCCTCGGTGAGCAGTTCAAGAAGCTGGAAGCGGAAATCGTCCGCGGCGGCATTCTGGACACCGGCACCCGCATCGATGGCCGCGATCTCTCCACTGTTCGCCAGATTTCTTCGGAAGTCGGTATCCTGCCGCGTGCGCACGGCTCGTCCCTGTTCACCCGCGGTGAAACGCAGGGCCTTGTTGTTGCAACCCTCGGCACTGGTGAAGACGAGCAGTTCATCGATCTTCTGGAAGGCACCGTGAAGTCTCACTTCATGCTGCACTACAACTTCCCGCCATACTCTGTCGGTGAGACGGGCCGCATGGGCTCCCCGGGACGCCGTGAAATCGGTCACGGAAAGCTGGCGTGGCGTGCGATCAACCCGATGCTTCCGGCGCACCATGAGTTCCCGTACACCCTGCGGGTTGTCTCCGAGATCACCGAATCCAACGGCTCGTCCTCCATGGCAACCGTTTGCGGCACCTCCTTGTCGCTGATGGATGCTGGCGTACCGCTGAAGTCACCGGTTGCCGGTATCGCCATGGGCTTGATCAAGGAAGGCGATCGTTTCGCAGTCCTGTCCGACATTCTGGGCGATGAAGATCACCTTGGCGACATGGACTTTAAGGTGGCCGGTTCTGCAAACGGCATCACCGCGCTGCAGATGGACATCAAGATCGACGGTATCACCGAAGAGATCATGAAGGTTGCTCTGGAGCAGGCAAAGGGCGGCCGCATCCACATTCTCGGCGAAATGGCAAATGCCATTACCGAAGCACGGTCCGAGCTTGGTGAGCATGCGCCGCGCATCGAAATGATGAAGATCCCGGTCGACAAGATCCGTGAAGTCATCGGTTCGGGCGGCAAGGTCATCCGCGAAATCGTTGAAAAGACCGGCGCGAAGGTCAACATTGAGGACGACGGCACCGTCAAGATCGCCTCTTCCGATGGCAAAGCCATCAAGGCAGCTGTCAACTGGATCAACTCCATTGCGGCTGAGCCGGAAGTCGGCGTGATCTATGAAGGCACCGTTGTGAAGTGCGTTGACTTCGGCGCGTTCGTCAACTTCTTCGGCGCGAAAGACGGCCTGGTGCACATCTCCCAGCTGGCTCCGAAGAAAGTTGCCAAGGTCACCGATGTGGTCAAGGAAGGCGACAAGGTCTGGGTCAAGCTCATGGGCTTCGACGAGCGCGGAAAAGTCCGCTTGTCCATGAAGGTTGTTGACCAGGAAACCGGTCAGGAAATCCCGAAAGACGCCGAATAAGCGGATCTTAAACCAGATACGGGAACGGGGGCCACGTGCCCCCGTTTTTGTGTTACACAGTGCCGCGTTGCGCTAGCTGACAACTGCCTTCATACCCGCCTTCACCGGTTGCTGCGCGAGGAACTGGAAGAATTCCTCTCTCGGCATTGGTCTGCCGAAGTAAAAGCCCTGAATCTGACGGCACCCCATGCGCATCAAAATGGTGTTCTGTTTTCGGGTCTCCACGCCCTCACAGACCACACCGATCGACAACGCATTTGCCATGGTGACGATTGCATTGACCAGCGCCTGATCGTCCGCGTCGGTCTCAATATCCTTGATGAAGGAGCGGTCGATTTTGAGGGTGTCGATCGGAAGTCGCTTCAGATAGCTCAAGGACGAGTATCCGGTCCCGAAATCATCAAGCGACAGTCTGACGCCCAGGGTCTTGATAGCCATCATGATGGCAACCGGATCGATTTGGCTGTCATCAAACATAACGCTCTCAGTGATCTCCAGTGTCAGCTGGTCAGGCCGCATCCCGGCGTTTTCGAGAGTGGATTTTACAAGGCCGACAAACCCGTCTTCCCGGCATTGGCGGGGCGATATGTTCACCCCGATGCTCTGAAGACTGTATCCGCGCGCATGGCAGTCGGTAAAGAATGCGCAGGCCTCTTTCAGAACAAGTTTGCCAAGAGGAACAATCAAGCCCGTTTCTTCGGCGACGGGAATGAACTCTCCTGGGGATACAAAGCCGAGTTCAGGATCAGTCCATCGTGCGAGCGCTTCGCAACCAGACACAGTATCGGTGGCGCAATCAATAATCGGTTGGATGTAAATCTCAATCGCACCGTTCTCGATGGCTTTTCGGAGCGCGGATTCAAGCATCAACGCCCGCGTCATTCGATCATTCGTGTGCTTTGAGAAGAACCGGAACGCATTGCCGCCATCGGTCTTTGTTTGGTGCATGGCGGATTCGGCCTGTTTCAAAAGCGCGATATCGGTAAAGCCGTCCAGCGGAAATACAGAAATGCCGATGCTGGCTGTCAAAACCACATCCTGCCCGTTGCCGACATCAATCCTCTTGGAAACAGCGCCTAAGATTCTCTGGGCGACCCTTTCTGTCTCCCAGTCATCTTCGGTGTCAGTCAGCAGCACGGCAAACTCATCGCCGCCAAGGCGGGATACGGTGTTGCTGGGGTCAACAGTTTCCCGAATACGATTTCCAACTTCCCGCAGGATCGGATCGCCGAGATCATGACCATAGAGATCGTTTACCGTCTTGAATCTGTCTACATCGACAACGAGCACCGCACCGGCCTTTTCTGTCTTGTCTCCGTGGACAAGACTTTGGCGCAGACGGTCTCTGAAGAGATTGCGGTTCGGAAGACCTGTTAGAGCGTCATAGTTTGCATGTTTCTCAATGAGCTCTTCTTGTTCCTTGCGGTCCGTGATGTCTGTGATCGTGCTGTGTATGGCGGAGACGCCGTTCCAGGTGGTCATGCGAACATGTTGTTCAAGCCAGACCGCCTCTCCTGACGCCGCTCTGCCCAAGACTTCATAAACAGCCGGTGCGATCCCGCCCTCTTGCCGTATACGGCGATACGTTCGCATGCGCTCATGTTCTTCTGGAGCGTAGATATCCCATATCGACTGACCAATCAGCCTTTCCGCATCACCCGGTTCGTATCCCAGGATTTTGAGCAGCGCATCATTGACGTAAAGGATCTTTGCATCGGAATGGATCACAATCCCTTGCAGCGAACCGTCAATAAGTTCGCGGAATTGTGCATTGGTCCTTTGAACGGCATCAAAAGCGCTGTCAAAGAGTGTGCCGAGACGGTTGTATTCTGCAATGCGGCCGGGTTGGTACTTGGTGTCCGATCCCTTCGCCGCCCGTCCACCTGCGTAATCCACGAGAGCGTTAAGGTTTGCGGCGGTAAACTGATTGATCAGGAATGCGGCTGAAAACGACGCAATCCCAATGTAAAGGAGAAATGGAAAGAAGATGTCCAGATAGGTGGATTCTATGTTCTCGACAATGTCGCTTTTGGATTGTGCAATGATTCGTATTGGGTCTGTGCCAAACTCGTCCAAGAGGACATTGCTGGATGTCAGTGTACCGTTATCGAGGTGGAAGGCATGATCGCCGAGTTCATTAAGCGTATCTGAGAGTTCTGCGCCATTTGCGAATTTTCCATAAGAGGCCAGCGTTGCAGTCCCGGAGATGATCGCAATATCTCCAGTTCCAAGAACACCTGAAAGGTTGTCGAGGAGAGCGTACGCATCGTTGATCAGAGTCCCACCGATAAGCCGGGCAATGACGCGGCCGGTTTCGGGATACACCACTGGGATTGAAATGACCGTTAGTTTCGTTGCCGGCTCGGTGCTGTCGTCGCTGTAGAAGCGCCAAACGTCTGGTGGCATCGTTCTCAGAGTTTGTCCCGGTAGCACGGAACCGACGTCAACAAGCGCAAGACTGGAATTCAGCCATCCCATCTGCCGTTCATGATCAAGGATAAGGACATCAGGGACGACAGCCGATGCGGTTTGGCCAACGACCTCCATGATCCGCGCAGCCTTCCCGGCATCGTAATCAATGACTGACTGAATGAAATCATCATTCAGGGCAATCGTACGCAGCTGGCTTTCTATGTCCTTCAAATAGGACTCGAATACCAAAGTCGTGAGCGATTGTTCGCGCTTTGCGTTGCGTTCAGCTTCCAACTCCGCGACGGACAAACTGCCAAGGTAAGTAATGCCAAAAAGCGCAACAGCAGTTGCCATGAGGCCGACCACAAACAGGCCCCCGACCAACCAACTGAATTTCACACCCTTTGTCTTCATTTTGAGTACCGGAAGGCCCGCGCCTTCAATTCTTGAATATCTTCAACGGAGTTTTCCTTGGTGACAAGCGCGAACTCGCCGGAAAACACCACCGGGACCTGCTCACTGTTTCCTGTCTGGTCCAAAACGATCGCCTCTGCCATAGCGACACCGTTGTCATCGTTCATCCGCATTACCGTGACATCCAGCTTTCCTTCCAGGATGGCATCCAGTTCGGCTGCGCCTCCACCCCATCCGTTGGTAAGGACGGTTCCCTGGTTGCCACTTGCCGCGATGGCGTCCATGACCCCGAGAGCGATGTCAGTTGAGCACGCATAGATGAACGATAGGTTTTGATGTTCTTGAAGAATGCTCTTTGTCGCCTGTCGCGATTTTTCCCGGTCATACCCAACGTAGTAGGAGGCCTTGAGGTTCATGGCTTCCGGATCTGAATAAGCCTGCAAGAAAGTGTTGCCCCGGGCTCGGCTGACGTATCCGCGAGGCCCGAACAGAATTGCAAAGTCCTGTTTTTGACCGAGCTTGGTCTTGTAGTGGTCTATGAGAAGCTGGGTACCGGCCACATGATCGAAACCGACATAAAGAAAGGGCTGCCGTTCTCGCCAAACTTTCAGTGGCGTCGTAATGTTTTGAAGGATGACCTTGGGTTTTCCACGGGCGATGAGACGTTGAACAATCGGCTTGTGCCGTAGGACGTCCAAGGTGAAAACCAGATAGTCTGGATTGTTCGCCAGAGCCTGTGTGATCAACGCTGCCTGGCCGCCCGCATCCGATGAGGATCCGGAAAAATAAGACTCGATCTTGTGAGGAAGACCAGTCTCGTTCATTCGAGCTTCAAAGGACGCGAGACTGCGGCGCCAGTAATCTGAGACCTGGCTGCCGGGATAAATGATTGCAACTTTGACCGGATTGACTTTGGTTTTCAGCGTGATCGCCGGCGCCGTGACACGCTGCGCAAAGCTTTCTGCAACAGACCGTTGTTTTTTATTCAGCGCGGTGAATTCGGTGAGCGACCAGAATTCGTCCAAACTCGTGTCTTGAGCTGAAGCTGCCTTCATGTATGCAAGGCTCAGAACAACAGAGACTGCCAAACACGTAAGTAGCGAACTTCGTACGGCTTTGCGTAGAACATTGAATTGGCTCATAACGAAACCACTCGCCAGAAATACTGATCCGAGACAACCAGCATTCATTGTGATTGTGGTTTGATATGATGCAATCAAAAAAGCCGCTTTTTGTTGTTGTGTCTGATCACTTTATCGAAACGCTATAAAAAGAAGTCAAACAAATACTTAATTAAACGAGTTATTGTTTGTTTTTATCATGTCAATTTAGGCCATTCTGCAGTCGATCGGTTAATATTGGTTTGGCCGAGCTTCCGTCCCAAGTTATGGACCAGACATTGCAATGCCTGTGTTTGTTGCGCTTGCATCAGACATTTGCCTGCAGTTACGAACCTGCTATACCGCTGCCAACTTTGAAGGGAACAAGGTATGGGTTCAATGCGCTTGGTCGTGGTTGGTGCAGGTGGCCGGATGGGGCGGGCCTTGACCCGGGCCGTCACGGATGCTGCGGGAGCAGACGTGGTTGCTGCGATTGAGCAAGAGGGATCGCCTTTCCTAGGTCAGGATGCGGGTGAGCTGGCCGGCGTTGGCGTTTTGAATGTCCCTATTTCTGATGATCCGTTGTCTGCATTTGCGAAAGCCGATGGGGTCTTGGATTTTACTGCGCCGAAAGCGAGCATTTGGTTCGCTGAGCTGGCGGCCCAGGCGCGGATCGTACATGTCATCGGAACGACTGGTTGGACGCCGGAGGAGGAAACACCTCTTCGCGCCGCTGCAAGACACGCACGGATTATCAAATCCGGCAACATGAGCCTTGGCGTCAACTTGCTGGCAAGCCTTGTGCGGAAAGCCGCAGCTGCGTTGGACGCAGACTTTGATATCGAAGTTCTGGAAATGCATCACAAACACAAGGTTGATGCGCCGTCCGGCACCGCTTTGCTTCTCGGCGAAGCCGCCGCAGAAGGCCGCGGCATCGATCTCCAGACCCATTCGGTTCGAAGCCGCGACGGTATTATGGACCCGCGAAAGACCGGCGATATCGGTTTTGCGACCCTTCGGGGCGGATCCGTCATAGGTGAGCACTCCGTGATTTTCGCCGGTGAAGGCGAGCGGATTGAGCTGACCCACCGGGCTGAAGACCGGCAGCTGTTCGCACGCGGAGCGGTCAAGGCAGCGCTGTGGGGCTTCGAACAGAAACCCGGTTTTTATTCCATGGCCGACGTCCTCGGCCTGGATACCTGATCAATACAAGATGATCCATCCAAGGAGATCTGCATGGAACGCCTGCTAGTGCTTGTTCGCCACGGACAGAGCGAATGGAACCTGAAGAACCTGTTCACAGGTTGGAAAGACCCTGGTCTGACCGACCAGGGCGTTGCCGAAGCGCATAAGGCGGGTGAGCAGCTGCGGGATCTGAAACTGAATTTCGATCTGGCCTTTACGTCGGTGTTGTCCCGAGCCCAGAAAACGCTCGGTATCATCCTCGAAGAGCTTGACCAAACCGGCCTCGAAACTTTCAAGGATCAGGCTCTGAACGAGCGTGACTACGGCGATTTGACCGGCATGAACAAAGATGAGGCCCGGGAAGAGTTCGGCGAGGAACAGGTTCACGTCTGGCGCCGGTCTTACGACATTCCACCTCCGGGGGGTGAGAGCCTCAAAATGACCGCTGAACGTGTTCTGCCGTACTACAAAGCCGAGATATTGCCGCGCGTCCTATCTGGCAAGCGCACGATCGTTGCAGCTCACGGCAATTCGCTGCGGTCGCTCATCATGGAACTGGAAGGGCTGAGCCCGGAAGAAATCCTGAAGCGGGAGCTCGGGACCGGCACGCCGATCATCTATCGACTGGATGAAGACGGAAAAGTCATCAGCGTCCAGGATCTGGCCGCTTAAGGATTACAAAACTTATGAGAAAAGGGGCGGCCGGTGGGCCGCCTTTTTTATTTAAACTTCAAACCCATTTTGCGCTGCAAGGTTCTTCAGCGGTCGCTCGGGGCGGGCGCCAACGTGCTTGATAACGCTGGAGGCGCAGATGCAGCCGAGCTCGGCGGCATTGGTGAGCGAGTAATCCCTTGCGAGTCCGAACAGAAAGCCGGCGGCAAACAGGTCGCCGGCACCGGTGAGGTCAACGACGTTGTCAACTGGCTGGGCAGGAACCTTGGCGGTTTCCTCAGGGGTGATGATCATCGCGCCTTCTTTTCCGAGCGTAAGGGCAGTCATTGCGCCGCTCTCACGCGCGGCAGAAATGGCCGTGTCCAAGTCTCCAGTTTGATAAAGCGCCTTGATTTCATGCTCATTGGCGAACATCAGATCAACAACGCCGTCTGACAGCAGGCCGGTAAACTCATCCCGGTAACGGTCAACACAGAAGGAGTCGGATAAGGTGATTGCCACTTTTCGATCGTGCTTATGCGCGATCTCCGCGGCTGCAAGGAAAGCTTTCTTTGCCTCTTGCGGATCCCACAAATAACCTTCCATGTAGGTGACTGCTGCAGCGGCAACTACGTCTTCATCAACATCTGACGGACTGAACTCCGTGCAAGCGCCAAGATATGTGTTCATGGTGCGTTCACCGTCCGGAGTGATCAGGATCATTGAGCGGGCAGTGGGCTTCCATTCACGTAGGCGCGGGGTGTTGTAGTAGACACCTGTGCCGTTCATGTCGTGATAGTAGCTGTCGCCAAGTTCGTCTTCGGCGACTTTCCCAAAATAAGCCGGGCGGCCGCCGAGAGAGGCAATTCCGGCCGCCGTGTTGCCTGCGCTGCCGCCGGAGATGCGGACCGTTTGGCCCATCTTGTTGAACAAGGCCACAGCTTCATCGGTCTCGATAAGCCGCATGGACCCTTTGACCAGGCCCTCCTGGAGAAGAAAGTCTTCCTCGACATGGGCAAACACATCGCAAATAGCATTGCCGATGCACAGGGCATCAAAACGAATTTCGGTCATTGGGTCCTCTAAGGGTCCTGAAAGAATGGGCGTCGCCCTTAAGATTGCGGATTGGGTCTTAAGGCCCGGTTAGCTTCCGGTTCACGAATTTTGTCGCGGAAAGGGCTGGCTCGGTAAACACCAACAATCTTGAGCTCCGCGCAGAAGAAGGCGAGCTCTTCTAAAGCCAGCGCAACATGCGGGTCGTTCGGGTGCCCTTCGATGTCTGCGTAGAACATGGACGCGAAGAACTGTCCCTCCAGCTGGTAGGATTCCAACTTGGTCATGTTCACATTGTTTGTCGCAAAGCCGCCGAGTGCCTTGTACAGAGCGGCCGGCACGTTGCGAACTCGAAAGATGAAGGTGCTGATAACCGGCTGGCCGTTGTGGGCTGCCTCCATCTTGTCTCGGGAAAGGATCACAAACCGCGTGGTGTTGTGTGCCTCGTCTTCCACGTCTTCACGCAGGATGTCGAGGCCGTAGATATCTGCGGCCATCCGAGGGGCGAGTGCTGCATGGGTGGGATCGCCCAGCTCGGCAATCTGACGAGCCGAGCCGGCGGTGTCGGCGCCAACAACAGCGTTTAAACCCAGCTCGCGAATGATGTTCCGGCATTGACCCAGCGCATGGACGTGGCTTTGTACCGTTGTAAGATTTTCGATCTTGGTCCCTTTGGGAGCCATCAGCTGGAACCGGATCGGCATGAAGTACTCGCCGATGATGTGCAAATTTGAACCAGGCAGAAGATGGTGAATGTCCGCAACACGGCCCGCGACAGAATTTTCGATCGGGATCATCGCGAGGTCGGCTTTGCCATCCGCCATCTCAGAAAAACAGTCTTCAAACGTCGCACAGGGAATGGCTTCGTAGTCGGGATAAACGTCACGGCAGGCCATATGGGAGTTGGCGCCGGTTTCGCCCTGGAAGACGATTTTTTTCGCATTGCTCATTGATGTGTCCAGCTTTGGTGCGGCGTTTTATAAGGATTGATAGGCTGATCGAGCCCGTTCTAGATCTTCAGGTGTGTTCACGTCCATAGGCGCGGAGGCAATCTCCGATACATCGATGCGCATACCGGCCTCGAGCGCGCGCAATTGTTCCAGTTTTTCCCGCTTTTCCAGTGGTGACGGCGACAGCGAGACAAAACGCGCCAGCGCGGCGCGGCGATAGGCATAGATACCGATGTGCTGATAAAGCGGGCCGTCGCCACCAGGCGCGGTTGCGCGGGTAAAGTAAAGCGCCCGGTTGTGCCCGTGCCCGTTCGGTGTCGCGACTGCTTTGACGAAGTTCGGGTCGCCGCGGAACCGTTCATCCCGGATTTCGGTCATGATAGTGCCAATGTCTACGCCCGGGATCGAAAGGGGCGCGAAGGCGGCCCGAATCGCTTCAGGCTCGATCAGAGGCACATCACCCTGAACATTCAATACGGTGTTGTGCTTCTGGTCGGGGTCCAGGGTCTGAGCTGCTTCAAAGATGCGATCTGAACCAGATTCATGGTCACTCCGGGTCATAACGGCGGTTCCGCCGTGATCCTGGACAGCCTCTGCGATACTCGCGTCATCAGTCGCAATTGCGACCGGTCCGATATCCGCGTTGAGAGCCTGTTCAAGTACCCGGACAATCATTGGTTTCCCGAAAATGTCCGCCAATGGCTTCCGAGGCAGGCGTGTTGCGGCCAATCGGGCCGGAACAATAACTAGGGCAGAGCTCAATCAAGTCTCCTTTGGCGGGTTTTTTGGCCGGAAAACTGCGTTTTTCCGTGGGCGCGTCCGAATGTCGTACACGTTGTTCTTTTAAAGCTATGGACAGTGAGGTCAAAAAATTTGTAGGTTCCGGCGAAATTCGAGGAGCTGATAGGGTTCGTGACCTCAAGTTACGGGCCCGGACGCATATGAGCTTGGAGCCGGAGAGAATGGATTCCTTCACGCTGAACAAGGCCGCTGGCGCGGTTCTTATGGTGCTTATTCTGACAATGGGTCTGGGAATTGTGTCTGACATAATTTTCAAGCCGACGATCCCGGGCAAGCCCGGCTATGAAATTGTCGTGGCAGCGGCTGAAGATTCAACATCAGAAGTCACACCGGAGCCGGATGTCGTTCCGATCGGGGAGTTGCTCATGGCCGCTGCTGCCAGTGATGGCGAAAGCGCCGCCCGTAAATGCGCAGCTTGTCATACGTTCGAGCAAGGCGGCGCAAACAAGGTCGGCCCGAACCTGTGGGAAATCGTTGGCCGGAAACCGGGCGGTGTCGATGGTGTGAACTATTCCAGCGCGATGGCTGCTTATGGTGAGGAGAATCCGGAGTGGACCTATGAAGGTCTCTACAACTTCTTGGCTTCTCCGAAGAACTACATGCCTGGCACGTCCATGGGCTTTGCAGGTATCCGCAAGTCTGAAGAGCGGGCTGACCTGATTGCATACATGCGCGAGCAGGCTGCAACACCAAAGCCGCTTCCGGGAGAATAATCCCAATAAGCACTGGTGAAATGCTGTGATTACATTTGAAGGCCGGGCAGTTGCCCGGCTTTTTTATTGCGATTTGAAGAAAAATTAAGTTTTCTGACGTTACGTATCATTTAGGTAATATTGGCAGAGACGTCAATCCAATTGGATTGGGCAAGCATGAACGCACTGCGTCAATTCTTTGTACATAGTAATGGGGCCTGGGTTGCTTCGCTAACTGCGGTGATTTGCTTTCTGGCTGGGATCGCGGTTACGGCGCATGTCGGGTACACGGTGCGCAGCGAAATCATGTCCCAAAACAAACGTCAGGCCGTTGCCAATCTTTCAGAAGTCCGCGCCAAACTGGAAGGCGAACTCAACCGCACAGTTGCCTACGGTATAGGTCTGCGGGCCAATGTCATTGAGTCCTCGAACAAGCCGTTCAATGCGCGAAAATACGATGCGATCGCGTCTGATTTGATTGATGAAAATCCAGTCATAAGATCAATCGGACTTGCGCCGGACAATGTCCTACAAGCCGTCTATCCGTATCAGCCCAACCAGTCGGCCATCGGCTTGGACTACCGATTGAACACAAGCCAATGGCCTGCAATTAGACAGGCCATGCTCTCTCGAGAGATTGTCATTGCCGGGCCCTTGGAACTCGTACAGGGCGGTCGGGCGCTTTTGATCCGGATCCCTGTGTTTCCGCCGTCCGAACTCGGACAGCCCATGCCGGAGCGTCCGTATTGGGGTGTGCTGTCTCTTGTGGTCGATGAAGCGGGCCTGATGCAAGCTGCTGGCATCTCTGACACTGTCAAACAGCTGCGGATTGGGATCGTGGACAAAGCTGCTGCCACACCGGAAAAGGCACATATATTCGGAAGCTTCGGCTTGATGGATATTGACAGTGTAAGACTCCCCTTGAACCTGCCCGGCGGTTTGACATGGGAAGTGCTGGGCTATCCAGAAAACGGTTGGAACAGCAACGAACGCAGCATCTGGATCACACAGCTCGTCGGGAGTTTGATTTCGCTTTTATTCGGCGCCATGGCCTTTTTGCTGATCAGCGAGGTTTACAAGGTTCGCTCAATGGCTTTGCACGATCCGCTGACTGGGTTGGCCAATCGGCGGCTCCTGGAAGACAGGATGCTCCAATTGGCGGTCATGTCCGATCGGACCGGGTCCGGCTTTGAGATCTTCTATGTCGACCTTGATGCCTTCAAGCCGATCAATGACAATTATGGGCATGCGGCCGGGGATCAGTTGCTGGTCGAAATCGGTCATCGGCTACAGCAGCAGACACGGCAGACAGATACGGTTGCCCGTGTGGGGGGGGATGAGTTCATCGTTTTGACCCCTGGAAACATGCGCCGCCTGGAACGGGAGGCGTTCCTGGAGCGCTTGGGCGAACGTCTTTCTGAAGTTTTTGAATTTTCCGGCGTACGCATTGGCGTCAGTGCCAGTATTGGCAGTGCAAGCTTTCCAAGCGATGCGGGCACCATTGACGATCTGCTCAGAGTTGCCGACAGCCGGATGTACAGCCAAAAAACCAAAGGGCGGCAAAAACCGGAAACCGTCTCCGGCAACGAACTTCCGCAAACCGGTTAAATTTCTGTCATATCACGCTTAATGGGTGGTTTTTTGGCCACCGCTCCCTAAACTGTTTCCATACCGCGAACTGCGGCCCGGACAACAGCAACGGAGCAAGTGATGCGAGCCGCTTGGCGTGCAAACGAAAAACCAGCGGTGACGGCAATACTGACAGGAGTTTTGTTGCTGGTCGCTGCAATGGCCAATCCCGCAGTGGCACAAGATCCTCAGTGGAAACATGCTGCGGCTTTGAATGGCACGCCGAAATATGGCCCTGAAGCCAAACACTTTGACTATGTAAACCCGGATGCGCCGAAAGGCGGCACGGTGCGGCTCGCGGCTCGCGGCGGGTTCGACACCTTCAACTTCCTGCCGCCCAAAGGCCAGCCTGCGCCTGGGATCTTGAACATTTACGAAAGCCTGATGGAACCGTCTCTCGATGAAGACGACATCAGCGCGCAGTACGGTGTTCTGGCAGATGGCGTCAGATACCCGGACGACTATTCTTGGGTCGAATACCGAATGAACCCGAACGCCAAATGGCATGACGGGCAGCCGGTGACGGCCGAAGATGTGATCTGGTCGTTTGAGAAATCAATCGAACTCAATCCGCAGCGGAAGTTTTACTACAAGAACGTTACCAATGCCGAAATCGTTGACGGCAATATCGTTCGGTTCACGTTCGACACATCCGGCAACCGTGAACTTCCCAAGATCATGGGACAGCTCACAATTCTGCCAAAGCATTGGTGGGAAGGAACCAATGACAAGGGTGAGCCTCGGGATCTCTCCAAGAGTTCGCTGGAGCCGCCCTTGGGATCCGGTCAATACCGGATCAAGGATTTTTCGGCCAACCGGCAAGTGATCTACGAACGGGTCGACGATTATTGGGGCGGGGATTTGGCGATCCGGGCCGGAACAGGAAACTTTGACGAGATCCGGTACGTCATCTTTCTGGACGATGCAGTTCAGTTCGAAGGCTTCAAAGGCGATCAATACGATTTTCATACCGAACGCAGCTCAAGTCAGTGGGCAAAGCGATATGACTTTCCAGCCCTCCGCGACGGTCGGGTCGTGCGCGAGATCTTTCCCGACCGATCCACCGGCGTGATGCAGGGATACTTTTTGAATCTCCGAAGAGACAAGTTCAAGAACCCGGATGTGCGCCGGGCGCTGAACTATGCCTATGATTTTGAAACCACAAACGAAATCATCTCCGCCAACCTTTTGAAACGCGTGAATTCCTATTTCTCAGGTACGGAATTGGCCTCGTCAGGTCTGCCGACCGGAAAGGAACTGGAAATTCTTGAAGAAGTTCGCGATCAGGTGCCGCCGGAAGTCTTTACCGAAGAATTCAAGAACCCGGTCGGCGGTTCCCCACAAAATGTCCGGGCCAATTTGCGTGAGGCCGTCAAGCTTCTGCGTGGTGCCGGATATAAGCTCGAAGGGCGCCGGATGATTCATGAGGCAACCGGTGAGCAGCTCACGATCGAGTTTCTTTACCGCGATAAGGCCAGTGAGCGCTCTCTGCTTCCCTACGCAAAAAATCTGGAGAGCATCGGCATCAACGCCGTCTTGCGGCTTGTGGATACGTCCCAGTTCATCAATCGGGTACGGGCGCGCGACTTCGATGCGACGACCTTGGCGATCGGGCAGTCACTGTCACCAGGGAACGAGCAACGTGAGTATTGGGGGTCTGTCTCTGCCGACAATGCGAGCTCGGCCAACTACGGCGGCATCAAAAACCCAGCCATCGATCACCTGATCGACAAGGTGATCTTCGCAAAAGATCGTGAAACCCTTGTTGCTGCGACCCACGCCCTGGACCGCGTCCTCTTATGGAACCACTACGTCGTGCCGCAGTTCTACGTCGATGAAACGCGCACAGCGCGTTGGGACCGGTTCTCTCACCCGGACAACATGCCGGAATACAGCACCGGGTTCCCGGAGATCTGGTGGTATGACGAAGAAAAGGCAGCAAAAACCGGAGCACTACAATGACGAACCGTCAGGGGCCGGACCGACGGCAGGTCTTGAAGCTCTCCGCAGCAACGGCACTTGCGGCTGCATCCGGACCGCTTCTCTCACGCGCAGCATATGCAGCCGGTGAGAACATTGGTCCACGTCATGGCCTTTCGGTGTTTGGAGATCTGAAATATGGGCCGGACTTTACGCACTTTGACTACGTAAACCCGGATGCGCCAAAAGGCGGAACGTTCAATTTTCAGGCGCCGTACTGGTCCTTCAATCAGAATGTTCTGACTTACAACACCTTCAACTCCTTCATTTTGAAAGGGGATGCGCCGCCGCGGATGGAGCTGTGTTTCGACACTCTTATGGTCAGGGCTTATGATGAACCGGATGCGGTTTATGGGCTCGTCGCAGAAAGTGTTGAGGTCTCCGAAGACGGAAATCGCTTCATCTTCAATTTGCGGCCTGAAGCAAAGTTTCATGACGGCTCAAAGCTGACAGCCGAAGACGTTGCCTTTTCCATGCTGCTCCTCAAAGAGCACGGCCATCCGAATATCAGCCAACCGATGCGGGTTTTGACCGATGCCGAAGTACTCGACGACCATCGCGTCGCCTTGCAGTTTGACGGCACACAGTCCCGCAATTATCCGCTCGGTGTCGCCGCCGGTTACCCGATCTTTTCAAAACGCTACTACACGGCATACGACTTTGAGCAGAGCACACTGACCCCGCCGCTGTCGTCGGGCCCTTATAAGGTCGGCAAACACGCTGTTGGGCGTTTTGTTGAATACCACAAGGTCGATGACTACTGGGCCGATGATCTTCCCGTGCTGCGTGGACAGAAAAACTTCCAGATCGTGCGAGTGGAGTTCTTCCGAGAGCGCCAGGTTGCTTTTGAGGCCTTCAAAAAAGGGACCGTCCGCTACCGCGAAGAATTCTCGTCAAAGAACTGGGCGACCGAATACAATTTCCCGGCGGTCGAAGATGGCAGGGTGGTGACAAAGGTCTTTCCGGACGGCCGTCCCTCCGGCGCGCAAGGCTGGTTCCTCAACACGCGCCGCGAAAAGTTCAAGGACCCGCGAGTGCGCGAAGCCCTTGGCTACGCGTTTGACTTTGAATGGTCCAACAAGAACCTCTTTTACGATCTTTATCAAAGAACGCAGTCGTACTTCGAAAACTCGGAGATGAAGGCCGAAGGCGTGCCCCAGGGCACGGAGCTGGCTTTGTTGGAGCCTTACCGGGATCAGCTGCCGGAAGCTGTCTTCGGGGAGCCCGTAACGCCGCCGGTCAGTGATGGGTCGGGCTTTGATCGTGGACTGCTGCGCCGGGCCAATGAGCTTTTGCGGGAGGCAGGATACACGCGCGACGGATCAAACCTTGTCGGAACAGACGGCAAACCGTTCACTATCGAATTTCTGAACAACACAACGTCGTTTGAACGGATTGTCAATCCATTCATCAAGAACCTGAAGCGTCTCGGTGTCGACGCAACTTTCCGGGTCGTGGACGGAGCCCAGTATCAGGCCCGCTTGAACGAGTTCGACTTCGACATAGCCAGCCGCCGGTTTGCCTTCAGTGCCACATTGTCTGATCCGATCCGGGAGTACTGGACCACCCGCTCAGCCAGTGTGCCGGGAAGCAGCAATCTTGCCGGCATTTCCGATCCTGTGATTGATGCTTTGACCGATAAAGTCCTGGCGGCGCAGTCCAAGGAGGAAATGGTCACCGCAGCCCGAGCGATCGACCGTGTCCTGCGTGCCGGTTACTATTGGATCCCGCAATGGTACAAGAACACCCACTCGGTGGCCATCTGGGACATGTTCGGTTTTCCACCGGAACCTCCAAAGTATTTCTTCCCCGTGGAAGATCTTTGGTGGATAGATCCGGAAAAAGCCAAAATCATTGAAGATGCCGGTTAGAAAATAACAGACACTCTCTATGCTCGGTTTTCGAGCTGAGACGCAAAGGGATAAAAAGACCCCTATGGGCGCTTATATTCTCCGCCGTTTGTTGCTCATGATCCCGACCCTTGTCGGGATCATGGCAATCAATTTTTTCATCATCCAGTTTGCACCCGGTGGACCGGTTGAGCGCGTCATTGCGCAGATCTCCGGCACGGATGTCGATGCGACATCGCGCATCAGCGGTGGCGGCAGCGATATGGGAAACATCGGCAATGAGTCGTCCGGCGCCAGCGCGGGCGGTGGTGACAGTGTTACGTCCAAATATCGCGGCGCTCAGGGGCTGGATCCGGAATTCATCAAGGAGCTGGAAGCGCAATTCGGGTTCGACAAGCCGCCGCTGGAACGGTTCTTGAACATGCTCTGGAATTATGCGCGGTTTGATTTCGGTGAGAGTTACTTCCGAGACATTCGCATCCTCGACCTGATCGCCGAAAAACTGCCCGTGTCGATCTCGCTCGGTCTGTGGATGACGCTGATTTCCTATGCAGTCTCGATCCCGCTTGGCATCCGCAAGGCGGTAAGCGATGGCTCGCGCTTTGATGTTTGGACCTCTGGGGTGATTGTGGTCGCCTATGCAATTCCCGGGTTCCTGTTTGCGGTTCTCTTGATCGTTCTCTTCGCCGGGGGGTCCTTCTGGGACATCTTCCCGCTGAGGGGATTGGTGTCCGACAATTGGGAGAGCCTGTCCTGGCCGGAACGGATCCTTGATTATTTCTGGCACCTGGCCTTGCCGCTGACAGCCATGGTCCTGTCGGCTTTTGCGACAACCACGTTGCTCACCAAAAACTCCTTTCTGGATGAGATTCGCAAGCAATATGTGATTACCGCGCGCGCAAAAGGGTTGACGGAAAGCCAGGTTCTTTACGGCCATGTGTTCCGGAACGCGATGCTGATCGTAGTGGCCGGTTTCCCGGGCGCTTTCATCTCCTCCTTCTTTGCCGGTTCGCTGTTGATCGAAACGATCTTTTCGCTGGATGGTCTTGGGTTGCTCGGTTTTGAATCCATCATCAATCGCGATTACGCGGTGGTCTTTGCGACGCTGTACATTTTTTCGTTGATGGGGCTTCTGGTGAATCTCATCTCTGACCTCACCTACACCTGGATCGATCCGCGGATCGATTTTGAAAGCCGGGAGGTGTGAGGCAATGGACAGTCGTCTGAACAAGGACCTCGAAAACGCCGGCTACGATGTATTGAACCCGCTGGCGGAGGAAACGGCACCACCGCCCAAAAGGATGCGCCTGTCGCCGATAAACCAACGGCGCCTCGCCAACTTCAAGGCCAATCGCCGAGGCTACTGGTCGCTCTGGATTTTTCTGGTGCTGTTTGTGCTCGCCATGGGCGCCGAGTTCCTGACCAACGACCGGCCGATCCTCGTCTCCTACAACGGCGAGATACTGGCCCCGGTCTTTGTCGATTACCCGGAAGAAAAGTTTGGTGGCTTTTTGGCGATCACCGACTATCGGGATCCGTTCATCCAGGAAGAGATCGAAGCGAATGGCTGGATGTTCTGGCCGCCTGTGCGGTACTCCTACCGAACGGTGAACCATGAAATACCAGTGCCCGCTCCGGCGCCGCCGTCGTGGATGCTGGACAAGGAAGAGCGCTGTCAGCGCTACCCGATGGGTGCGGACGATCCGAACTGCGTCATGGGCAACTGGAACTGGCTTGGCACAGACGATCAGGGCCGCGATGTTCTTGCGCGTCTTGTCTACGGCTTCCGCATCTCGGTTCTGTTTGGTCTGGCCCTGACACTGGCATCCTCGGTGATCGGCATCGCGGCCGGAGCCGTGCAGGGCTATTATGGCGGCTGGGTGGACTTGATCTTCCAGCGCTTCATTGAGATCTGGACAGCCATCCCGACGCTGTATCTCATCCTGATTGTGTCCTCGGTTCTCATTCCCGGATTCTGGACGCTTTTCACAATCCTGCTCGCCTTCTCTTGGGTGGCGCTGGTGGGCGTCGTGCGCGCCGAGTTTCTGCGTGGCCGGAACTTTGAATACATATCGGCGGCACGCGCGCTGGGCGTTTCCAACAGTTTGATCATGTGGAGGCACCTGTTGCCGAACGCGATGGTGGCAACGCTTACCTTCATGCCCTTCATCCTGAACGGATCCATCTCGACCCTGACGGCGCTGGACTTCCTCGGCTTTGGTCTACCGCCTGGATCCGCATCGCTTGGCGAACTGCTCGCGCAGGGCAAGAACAACCTTCAGGCGCCTTGGCTGGGCATCACCGGGTTCATGGTAATCTCGCTGATGCTGAGTTTGTTGATTTTCATTGGCGAAGCCGTGCGCGATGCGTTCGATCCGCGCAAGAGCCTGGCATAGGGAGGCCGAGATGACCAAAGACACGCTCGTCTCCATTCAGGATCTCTCCGTTGCTTTCACGCAGGGCGGCAGGGAAACACTTTCAGTCGATCGGATTTCCTTCGACATCAACACGGGGGAAACCGTTGCGCTGGTTGGCGAAAGTGGGTCCGGGAAATCCGTTTCGGCCTTGTCAGTACTGAAACTTCTGCCGTACCCAGCCGCCTCTCACCCGACCGGCAAAATCGTCAAGGATGGCGTTGACCTCCTGCAGGCAAATGCCAACGAGATGCGCAAGGTGCGCGGCAACGAGATTTCGATGATCTTTCAGGAGCCGATGACCTCGCTCAACCCGTTGCATACGGTCGAGCGCCAGATCTCCGAAATCTTGAAAGTGCACCGGGGTATGAGCGACACCCAGTCCCGCGCACGGGTTCTGGAGCTGATGAATCAGGTTGGCATCCGGGATGCGGAATCCCGCCTTGGGTCTTATCCGCACCAGCTTTCTGGCGGGCAACGCCAGCGCGTCATGATCGCGATGGCGCTCGCGAACGAGCCGGATCTTCTGATTGCTGACGAACCGACGACGGCACTCGATGTAACGGTGCAAGCACAGATCCTGGAACTGTTGAAGGATCTGCAGCGCCAGCAGGGCATGGCCATGCTGTTTATCACCCATGACCTCGGCATTGTGCGTAAGTTTGCGGACCGGGTCTGCGTCATGACCGGCGGTAGGATCGTTGAGCAGGGCCCAGTCGCCGAAATTTTCGACAATCCGCAACACGACTACACCAAGCATCTCCTGGCGGCAGAGCCTAAGGGCAACCCACCAGAAACGGACAAGACCAAGCCGATCGTCGTGCAGGCTGATGATCTGAAGGTCTGGTTTCCGATCAAGCGCGGCTTCTTGCGCCGGACCGTGGATCATGTGAAGGCCGTTGACGGCATTGATGTCACCGTACGGGAGGGACAAACGCTCGGGATCGTGGGTGAAAGCGGGTCGGGTAAAACCACACTTGGGCTTGCGATCTTGAGAATGATCTCCTCCACCGGTCGCATCGCCTTCAATGGTCAGGACATTCAGGAAAACTCCTGGAAGGAAATGCGGCCTTTGCGCCGGGACATGCAGATCGTGTTTCAGGATCCGTTTGGGGCGCTTTCCCCGCGTATGTCTGTTGCAGACATTGTGGGAGAGGGGCTTCAGGTGCACTTCCCGGGCATCTCTTCAGAAGAGCGGGACCGGAAAGTTGCTGGGGCGCTGGAAGAAGTTGGCCTTGATGCCTCTACGCGCCACCGCTATCCGCACGAGTTCTCAGGTGGTCAGCGCCAGCGCATCTCTATTGCCCGGGCCATGGTTCTGGAGCCAAAGTTTGTCATGCTGGACGAACCGACGTCAGCACTGGATATGAGTGTTCAGGCGCAGGTGGTCGATCTTTTGCGAGACCTGCAAAAGGCTCATGGATTGGCATACCTCTTCATATCTCATGACTTGAAAGTGGTGCGGGCCCTCGCCAACGAAGTGGTCGTCATGCGGCAAGGCAAGGTGGTGGAATCCGGCCCGGCTGAAAAGATCTTCGATGCGCCGGAAACCGATTACACCAAAGCGCTCATGGCAGCTGCGTTCCGGCTGGAGACGGCACCGGAAGGTGTCGTCAGTGTCTGATCCTTTGACACCGCGTTGGTCAGTGGGATGACCACGCGCATCGCCGCCATTGAATTGAACGTCTCTGATCCGGCGAGACTGGCAGATTTTTATTGCCGGACTTTGGGCATGATCCGATCTGAACGGGATGGCCATGTCGCTGTTGGATATGGGGCCGATGGTGCTGTTCTTCTGCTGAAACAATCAAACAGCGCAGACCGATATCGGCACGAACGCTCCGACCGCTACTGGAAAATCGGGGTGACGCTGCCGGACCTTGACTGCGCACATGCCGTCTTGGCCGCACAAGGCGTTTCTGCATCTGCACCGCATCAATTCCGCGATGTCGGCTATCTGAGCCATCTTGAAGACCCGGAAGGCCATATCATCGAGTTGCTTCAGCACACTTTTGAGGGCGCGTCGAAAACAGAAACGGGGGATCCGGAGCGTCCACTCGGTGGTGGTGCGGAGATTGGATTGGTCACGCTTCGATCCAGCGACATTGAGGCAGACCTTGCGCAGTGTGAGGAAGAGCTAGGCCTGCGTTACCTGGTCCGCGAACAGCTGCCGGAACTCGGGTTCGATCTTTATTTCTTGGGAAAACAGAACGAGACAGCGCCGGACCCAAACCCGGATGCCCTCATTAACCGTCCGTGGATCTACCAGCGCCCTCATACCGTGCTTGAATTTCAGCACATCCGGAATGGCGTCGACGTCCAGTGGCCGATGCCCGCGCAAAAAGGATACGCTGGTATAAAAGTGGAAGGCGAGGGCTCTCCAGAACAAGGCTTTGTCTAAAAAGACAGACAGATTTCGAAGGGCATTGCTCAAACCGCGTCGGGGCAGCGCTCCAGAGCGCCTTCACCGCCGATCTCTGCCATCTGCTCTTCCAGATCAAAATTGCGGACGAGAGTTATAAACCCGCCCAATTCGGCAGCCTTTAAGAAGGTGCTGACACGAATTTCAGACGGCTTTTCATCGGTCAGAAGACAGCCAGTCACACCGATGCTCAAATTGCCCTCAACCTTCTCCCGGTCACTTTTGGACATAGAAGCCATGTGCTTTTGAAAACTGCGGAAGAACGGCACGTTTTCCTCCGGAATCCGATAGATTTTCAGGTGATAACCGGTCTGCAGTTCCTGAGATAACTCAGCCTTGTCCGCCTTGGATTCTGTTTCCTCAAAGGCAAGCTTTTCTTCCATCAAGACAGTGCCATCCGCCTTGCGTTTGATTGTCAGGGCCATGGTCGCCCCACCTTCCGGAATACGGATTGCATCTGGGTATTTAACCGCGAGACGCAAAGTGCCGGGGTCTGTTTCCAGCATGTCGAACTGGCTGAGCTTGGCAATGGTGGCCAAAGGAACGTGGCCGCATGCCGACATCAAACCACCAAGCATGAGGACCAGAACCAGCTTGGCAATTCCCGGTCGAGCGGGCGTTTTGTGAGCAAACATCAGTATCTCCCGAAAAATCGGGATGATGATTATCGCAAAACAATAAGAAATAAAATCAAAAAATTAATTTGAGTGCTAGTTACCCTACCCAGCAGGTCGCAAAGAAACCATTCTTCTCCTGATCTTTACCGATAGAGCGGCGGGTCTTGAAACCGATGAGACCATCTGCACCGCCAACGTCATGACCATCGCCCTCAAGGCGCAGTTGAAGATTGCGTACTGCACCTCGGGTGGTGTCCTTCATTGGTTTCCAATCGCCCACAAAGCTTTTGTTCGAGCCATACCGGTCTGCAAGGTGGCCGACAAACAGCGCGTAGGTGTCGCTCTCGTTGTATTCCTTTATGACGTAGAAGTTTTCGGTCGCAATGAAGGCGGGACCATAGCGGCCGGCCGGCAGCAAAATGTTGCCCGGCCGGTTGATCTCGTGATTCGGGAAGGGGCGTCCAGTGACCCGAGCAACCCCTTCGGCGACGAATTTCGAGATCGTTTGCCGGTTGTCCGGCCCTTCGCGGGTACATGAGACAGTGTTCGGCAAGCGCACCTCGTAGCCCCAGTCTCGTCCGTTCACCCAGCCGTGTTGTGCCAGGTAGTTGGCGATTGACGCCATTGTATCCACTTCCGACGTCCAGATGTTCCGCCGGCCGTCACCGTCGAAATCGACGGCAAACTTCAGATACGACGATGGCAGAAACTGGGGCTGCCCCATGGCCCCGCCCCAGGAGCTGCGCAAAGTCTTCCTTGAGACATCGCCGCTTTGCAGGATTTGGAGCGCGGCAATCAATTCACTTTTGAAGAAATCAGCCCGCTGACCCATGAAGGCCCGGGTTGCCAGAACACGAACGGCATCATGTGGGATCTTGGCACCGCCATAGCCGGATTCCCTGGCCCAGATCGCAAGTATGATCCGTTTCGGAACACCATAACGCGCTTCTATCTTTTGAAGCGTTGAGGCGTGCTTTTGCATAAGGCGTCGGCCGCCGGGCACGAGTGCATTGAACTGGCTGTCGCGGAAATAGCGGGCAGGCGAACGAAACTCAGCCTGGAAATTGACCTTGGGAGGAGCCCCTTTGCCGCCCGGACCAACAAGGCCCGGCAGCGATATGTCCGGCGTCAGGCCCCTCAGTTCTCTGTCCAATGTTGACTGGGATACGCCCGCTTGTCTTGCCGCCGGGACTACAGCCGAAGCAAGAAATTGCCGGAATTGCTGGTCGTACTGGTCTGCAGTCACCGGACTTGAAGACACAATTGAAACGCTGAGGGCGAGTATGGCAAGGCGCAGCGCTTTGGCGATCACGGCTTTGTCTCCATCCATAAGGAATATCGAGACTAACACGAAGACACGCGTCAACCGACAGCTGTCACAGTTCTGTCCAAGCCAAATTTGGGGCTGATTGAGATGTCAGCCAGTCCTTTTCGAACCGATACCAGCTGCCGCCACGCTTCTGATCATGTGCCCGGGAGATAGGCGCGCCCATAAGGTGACACATCAACAGCGTGCCGACCGCACCATGCCCTGTGAAGAGCACAGGATCGTCTTCCTGAACCGAGCGCAGAACGGCCCGGATGCCTGTGACAATGCGCATTTGCGCGTCAATCGCTCGTTCCCAGCCACGAATGGATACGTCCGGGTTGGCAAAAAACTGATCTGCTGTACGCTCAAATTCTTCTCGGGCCAGATAACCGGTCGCGGACCGGTCATTTTCGTGAAGCGCCTTTAATACCAAAGGTTTCAGCTCGAGGTGTCCTCCAACAATTTCGGCGGTTTCTACGGCCTTGACCTCTCCGCTGGAGACAATGCGCTGAAAGTCATTGGCGAATGGCAGATCCGCGGCAAGGGCAGCGCGGTCGCGGCCAATTTCTGACAGCCGCCACTCCTGAATGGGCACATCCGGATCGATTTCGACTTCCGGATGGGTCAGATAAACACACCAAGTCATAAGGATGTCTCCTCCAGCCAGCCGGTAATGAGTTCATATGCAATTGAAATAGACGGCGGGATCATGTGCCCCTCCGGATGGGTACACTCAATCATTTGGCGGACCTCGTCGCGGCTGCACCACTTGCAGGCCTCGAGTTCGTCGTCTTCGATGACGATGTCTGTCGACAGCGCATCACCGATGCAACCGAGCATGAGATTGGCTGGAAAAGGCCAGGGTTGGTTGGAAATCAAACGGACCTCTCCGACCTCAATGCTGGATTCCTCCAGCGTTTCCCGCCGCACGGCCTGTTCGATCGTTTCTCCCGGCTCCATAAACCCCGCAAGTGTCGTGTAGATCCCCTCCGGCAACCGGGGCGGGCGCCCCAGCAGGGCGCGATCTCCGTCGGTGATCAGCATGATGACGCAAGGATCCGTGCGCGGAAAATGATGGGCACCGCAGGAGGGGCAATCACGGCGGTATCCCCCTTCGCTCATGACCGTTTTTTCGCCGCATTGGGAGCAATGCCGGTGCGTTCGATGCCAGTGGATCAGGGCGCGGGCTTGCGCCAATGCGCCAAGTTCTTCTGGAGGAAACGCATTTTGGATCGCGAGTTGCCGCAGATCCTGCAAATGCAGATCCGGATTGTCACCCAATTCGTCGTCTTGCTTGTCAAGTGTCGTCGCAAAAACAGCGCGGCCTGTGCCGGGCCGTAACCCTAAGAAGACCATTTCTTCGCGCGATGCGTTGAGGGACAATGCGCTATCGAGCGTGTGCCCGAACCGCAAGGGATCTCCCGCTGGAAAGACCAGCGTCCGCGGCGTCGACAAAACAACTTCAGTGTCCGGCCGGTCCAGAAGCTCACTTAGGTAGGCGCGATCACCCCGGCGCGTTGATTGCCGGTCGAGCGTGTTCCCGAGAAAGCTCATTTCCATGGCTGGCAGGTCGGCATCGGGCGCACGCATCAGGTAATCCTTGGAACTGGAAGAGTCTGGAGAGGGGCTAGGTCAGTTGAAATCGGTTTCCGCTGCAAAGCTGTCCCGCAGGCGGGTTATGAAGTGCTCGTCTGCAGCATCTTCATACGGCTTTGGTGTTACAACCCCCCAAATCGGCCCAGGCCAAGCCGCATCTTCCCGGAATCGGGCAATGACATGAACATGGAGTTGAGAGACCTGGTTCCCGAGCGCGCCAACGTTCAGTTTTTCGCATTCGGTTGCAGCACGCAAAACCCGGCTGGCCAGCGCAATTTCCCGCATCAGCTGCAGTTGGTCATCTTCTTCCAAATCGATGATCTCGACCAGATCCGGTTTGCGCGGAATGAGCAACAGCCAAGGGTAGTTGGCGTCTTTCATCAACCGAACGGTTGATAATGGCAGATCCAGAACCGGAAGACTGTCTCCTTCAAGGCGCGGATTGAGATCAAAAAAGGTCATTGGGTCAAACCGATACAGGTAAAGGCAGTCTGGGCGCGAATAGACTGATACAGATTTTGTTATCTCACCATACGTCCAGTGAAGACGGGAAAGAAACCTCTTTTCACGTGACATTCATTCGTCGCTACGAAAATAATAGCTGGCGATGTTTCCCTGAAATGTCAATCCGGCATGATGCTTGAGATTTCGATTGGGGCTCATCGGCGTTTTCCTTGCGCAATGCATGCAATGAAAAACCCGGATTTGCCTCTTGCCAATCACCCCATGAGTCCTGATATAAGGCCCTCGGGAGGTTGGTGGTGGACGAGCCACTCGCCAACCGGGTCAGGTCCGGAAGGAAGCAGCCCTAACGAGCCTCGGCACGGGTCGCCGTGCCAGCCTCCCACCCTTCAGTGTAAGGAAAAGCATAAGGCACCGCAGGAATTCCGCGGTGCTTTTTTAATTTTCGAGCCGCTCTCGGGAAGTGCTTGTTGGCCTTTCCAAGAAAACCGACAAAACCCTGTCCACCTTTTGAAAAAAATCGGTATGGTGCGGCTCATGGATGACACTGGCTTTCCGCAAGACGAGACTGAAACCGGCCTTGGGCTGACCGGCGGGGCCGGAACGGCGCCCGGCGCGGCCGAGGGCGGTGCCTACCGTGTGTTGGCACGCAAATACCGCCCGAAAACCTTTGAAGATCTGGTGGGGCAGGAGCCCATGGTTCAAACGCTGGAAAACGCGTTTGACACCGGACGGATCGCACAGGCCTGGATGCTGACCGGTGTGCGCGGGGTTGGCAAAACCACGACCGCCCGCATTCTGGCCCGTGGTCTCAATTATGAGGTCCCGGGCGAATCGGACAAGCCGACCGTGAAACTCACGCAGGAAGGCACGCACTGCAAAGCGATCATGGAAGGCCGCCACGTCGATGTCATCGAGATGGACGCTGCCTCTCACACCGGCATCAATGACATTCGCGAGATCATCGATGCAGCCCGCTACCGTCCGGCAACGGCGCGATACAAGGTATACATCATCGATGAGGTGCACATGCTCTCCAACGCGGCCTTCAACGGGCTGCTGAAAACGCTGGAGGAGCCGCCGGAGCATGTGAAGTTCATTTTCGCGACAACAGAAATCCGGAAAGTCCCGATCACGGTGCTGTCGCGCTGTCAGCGCTTCGACCTGAGGCGGATCGATCAGTCCAAGCTCATTGGCTTGCTGCGCCGGATCTCCGATGCCGAGGGTATTCAGATCTCCGATGAGGCCCTGATGCTGATCGCACGGGCAGGGGAGGGCTCGGCGCGCGATTCGCTGTCCCTGCTCGATCAGGCGATGGCCCACGGCTCAGGCGCAATCGGAGCAGACGATTTGCGCCAGATGCTCGGACTTGCGGACCGCGCGCGGGTGATTGATCTCTTCGGCCACCTGATGGCTGGCCGGATAGAGGACGCTCTTGGCGAGCTGCAGGCGCAGTATAAAATTGGTGCGGATCCGGCGATCGTTCTGACAGATCTCGCCGATTTCACACACCTTGTGACGCGTATGAAAGTCGCGCCGAAATCGGCGGACGAGGCGTCGGTGACGGAAGCTGAGCGCGCCCGAGGTCAGGAGTTTGCCGAAAAGATCTCCGTCCGGCTTTTGTCACGCGTTTGGCAGATCCTGCTGAAGGGCGTTCAGGAAGTTCAGGCCGCCTCCAAGCCTCTGGCCGCGGCCGACATGGTGCTGGTGCGCCTTGCCTATGCGGCAGACCTGCCGGATCCGGGCGAACTGATGGCGCAGATCCAGAACGGCCAAATGCCGGCATCCGGCGGGGCACCGGCAGGTGCGCCCGGCGGCGGTGCGGCTCCGTCCGGCGGTGGCGGACAGGCAATGGCTGTTGGGGCGCGCGCGATGCCACAAGGCACCCCACAAGGTGGCCCGGTCATGCAGGCGTCCGGTCGGCCGCAGCTTTCCGCCATCCAGGGCGGTATGCCGCAATCAGCGCCTGTACAACAAAAAGCGCCGCAGAGTGCACCGGAGCCGGAGCCCGCTCAGCCGCAATCTGCCCACAATCTAAAGAATCTGCATGACTGCGTCGCCTTGGCTTCGGAAAAGCGCGACATCCCGATGAAAGTTGCGATCCAGCGACAGATGCGGCTTGTGAAATTCGAGCCGGGCAAGATCGAGATCCAGCCGACCGACGACGCGCCAGCCGATATTGCTGGAGAGTTCGGCCGCAAACTGACCGAATGGACAGGCCAGCGCTGGTTTGTCGTCGTGTCACGGACGCAAGGCCGTCCCACGATCCACGAAGAGCAGGAAGCCAACCAGCAGCAGCTACTGTCAGATGCCAAGTCCCATCCGACCGTCGCAGCGCTTTTGGCCCAGTTTCCAGGCGCCAAGGTGATCGACGTGAAGGTGCAAGCGTCTGAAGAAGACGAAGCTGCCATGGCCGACCCACTGGTCGACGATCCGTTGCTTAACGAAGCGCTGGGCAACGACGACGAAGATTAGGGTCGGGCGCCGTCTGCGGTGGTCAAGCTTGCGCCCTGGCAATTGTTCTTCTAAACGCAGACCCCAAATAGTGAGAAACGGCGGGGACCGCCGGCCAGGTTTTCAAGGAGAGACCCGATGGACTTCCTCAAGATGATGAAGCAGGCCAAGGAAATGCAGGAGCAGATGGGCTCTTTGCAAGGACAGATCGAGGACATCGAAGCGGAAGGTTCCTCCGGAGCGGGCCTGGTCACCGTGCGCCTCAACGGCAAAGGCGAGCTCAAAAGCCTCACAATCGACCCGTCTCTGATGAAAGAAGGCGAGGGTGAGATCCTCGAAGATCTGATCATTGCTGCGCACACTGACGGCCGGGTGAAGATCGATCAGGCAATTCAGGAAAAGACCCAGGAAATGATGGGCGGCCTCGGCCTTCCGGCCGGCATGAAATTGCCGTTCTAAGGTTTTTGAGAATGGGCCTAGCGCCGCGCTCTTGCCTATTCCGTCATCCTCGGGCCTGAACCGAGGATCCATGCCGTTATCTCTCCGCGCACACCTGAATTGCGGATAAGTCACGGAATGGATTGCCGGATCAGGTCCGGCAATGACGACGGCGGGTGTCGCCTCGATTTCAATAACATCGGATCGGAAAAACATGGCGCAGAAGCAGGTTGCGGGACCGGAAATTGAGCGGTTGATCCAGTTGCTGGCAAAACTGCCGGGGTTGGGTCCGCGGTCGGCCCGCCGGGCTGCTTTGCACCTCATCAAGAAAAAGGACCAGTTGCTCCTCCCGTTGTCCGAGGCCATGGGCATTGCCGTGCGCGACATCGGCATTTGTTCGGTTTGCGGCACGGTCGACACGTCCGACCCTTGTACGATCTGTTCGGATGAAAAGCGGGACCCCAGTGTCCTGGTGGTCGTGGAAGACGTATCCGATCTCTGGGCGCTGGAACGCGCAGGTGCCGTCAATGCCCGCTATCATGTGCTCGGCGGAACGCTCTCCCCGCTGGATGGCGTTGGCCCGGATGATCTGAACCTTGCCTCGCTGATCGACCGTTGCGGCGCGCCGGAAATTCAGGAAGTCATTCTGGCAATCAGCGCGACCGTCGAAGGCCAGACAACAGCCCATTACATCATGGACCAGCTTGGCCATCTGGATGTTCATGTCACCAAGCTTGCCCACGGCGTACCCGTCGGCGGTGAACTTGATTATTTGGATGAGGGAACGCTTGCCCAGGCGCTGAAGGCCAGGACACGGTTCTAGCAAAAATTAAAGATGGTTAGTATGGGTTTGAAATGTGAATTTGGAGCACCTCAGTTTGGTTGGTTGCCAATTCAAATTACTTTTGACGACTTCCAGCTTCAGACGAACATTTCCTGCATTCCGGAAAATTCCATAGACAAACTTGTATCGGCGATGATGGGCGCTATGGATGGCGTGAAAGCAGAGGTGCAGTTAAATACAGAGCCTTCATTATATTATATTCGGTTTGCGCCACTTGAAAACGCCAAATAACTGCTACGTGTTGAGTATTCTGAAAGTAGTAGGTCTTCTACACTTGAACGTGAATTACTATTAGAGACGGCTGGGGATGAAAGCGAAATCATACTGCCGTTTTGGCGTGCATGTAGGCAGTTCGAGAGTATGACATACAAAGATGCGCATTGGCCAAGATGTAGTAGCAATATGCTTACGGCTTTGAGCAAGCGGATTAAGTCGAAATCCCAAAATAACCCATTAAGTTCAAGCGCTACTGTTCGAGCCTGAACAACCGGCAATAGCCGCCATTCGGGATCGAGAACAATTCCTCCGCCGCTGAAAAACCCGCTGCGCGACCGGCTATAAGCCAGCCGTGTGCGGTCTCCGGAAAATCGCAAGTCTCGATATGGGTCATTAGGCGTTCAAACTGTTCTTCGGTGAGTGGCGGCGACCAGTCTTTCCGGAATTGCTGTCGGTTTTGCCGGTTGAAGATTTTGATTGATTTGCCCTCTGGTAAAACAGGTTCGAAGGAGAAGAACACGCCGTTGGAGGTCAGCGCAGAGCGGATAGCTGAGAAAACCCGTCTTTTTTCCTCACTGCTCTGGAAATGATGCAAACACAGCCCGCACCAGATCACGTCATATGTGGCCGGGTTTTCAGAGAGCGTGGTGAGAATATCAATTTGCTCCAGCCGTGCGTCAAAGGGCGCGTCTTCCATGTTTTTTGTGGCGATTGCCAGTGCCTGTGGCGACAAGTCAACGCCGAGATAGTTTTTGACGGCGGTTTTTCGAAGAGCACGGGACATGACATCCGCATCTCCGCAGGCAAGATCCAGAAACCGGAAGCCACCGGAAAACCGCGTCGTCATTTCTTGAACCAGGATCTCTGAAACTTCTTGATGAAAGAGCAAATTGTTGTCGACCAGCGTCCGGTAAATCTGCCAGTCGGTTTCGAAAATTGTTGCCGGATCCAGGTCTGTTGCGACAGGTGTTGCAGTTGGATTGTGCGCGTTGATCATTGGCGAATAAACAATCTATGAGTGCTATTAAAGAAAATGCACCTAAAGATACATTTTTTGCAGGAGGAACGAAAGCAGCCTTGATCATCACCCGTAACCTGGGGAATGATAACACAAAGGCATGTGTCCTAACTTGGTTCTCAAGGATTGTTGCCCATGTTCCCGAGCGCAGTGGTGCAAGCACCGGCACCGATTGTAACCCGGAGGCTGTGTCTGAGGGCGCCGAAGCTTGAGGATGCGTTCGACATCGATCCGATATACAACGATTTTGACGTCGCCCGCTGGATCAATGTCCCTCATCCGTGTCCGACCGGATTTGCCCTGGAGCGGTTTCAGCGGTTTCTGACCTTTCCGCCGCACGAGCGCTGCTTCATCCTCTCGAAAAAATCAGACAAAAAACAAAAAGCCATTGGCCTCATTCTGGCGAACTGGGCGGATGGCGAAAAACCGCCGATCATCGGCTTCTTTCTGGCGTCGAGATTTCACGGCAAGGGGTTCATGGGCGAAGCGCTGGATGCGGCCCTCAAGGAGCTGTTTCAGCTGACCGGCGCCGATGAGATTCGAGCATCTTATTATGACGGAAACGTCGCCTCGGATGTGCTGCTGAAGAAGAAGGGGTTCAAGCCGGTTGGTACCAGCATGGATTTCAATCGCGCTACCGGAAAGACAGAGCAACAATCGGATCTGATTCTCCCCCGATCTGTTTTTGAGGCTAAGTGATCCTTTTCAATGGCCACTTGCGCAGGGTCAGGCCGGCACTTATGTCGAGGCGGTCGATCACAAACCCTTGAAGGCAAGAATGTTCCAATCCGCCAGCCGTGCCATGTCCCAGGTGTTCGAGCGCCCGTTTCGCGCTGTCTTCTGGAAAATGCTTGGTTTTACGCTGGCCGTTCTCGTGGTCATTTGGATTGCGTTGCAAGGGTTGGTCGCGGGGTTCGTCGAATTGCCTTATCCGTGGCTGGAGACGGCGTTGTCCGTTCTGACCGGCATCGGGGCTATTTTCGCGCTTGGGTTTCTGATTGCGCCAATTTCCGCGCTGTTTGCCGGTCTGTTTCAGGACGAGATCGCAGACATTGTCGAAGGTCGTGACTATCCCGGAGACCGCCCGGGCGAGGCTCTGCCGCTTTCCAAGTCAATCCCGCAGACGATTAAGTTCACGGGAGTCGTGATCCTCGGGAACCTCTTCGCGCTCGTGTTGCTTTTGGTGCCGGGGGTCAATCTTGTGGCGTTTTTCCTGGTGAACGGTTATCTGCTCGGCCGTGAGTTTTTTGAATTCGCGGCTATGCGCTTCATGCCACCAGCAGAGGCGCGGGCGTTCAGAAAAGCGCGCGGCGGTACGGTGTTCTTGGGTGGTCTGATCATTGCCGGGCTGTTGGCCGTTCCGATCCTGAACCTGGTAACACCGATCTTCGCCACCCTATTTATGATGCATCTTTACAAGCGGCTTGCATCCAAGGCCGTGATCTGACCTAGTCTGCCTTCAAAACGAGGGCAACATGCACGACCTGCTCACCACTATCGCGGACGCTGCGCTCAAGTCGGAAGATAAGGGGCAGGTTGCGACTTACATTCCCGAGCTTGCCAAGATCGATCCCAACCAGTTCGGGATTTCGATTGCGCTTGCAAATGGAGATGTCTTTTCCGCCGGCGACGCGCATGTTCCGTTTTCCATCCAGTCGGTGTCCAAGGTTTTCGCCCTGGCGCTTGCTCTAGGCCGGGTGGGAGATCAGCTCTGGCACCGGGTCGGGCGGGAGCCGTCAGGTCTCTCCTTCAACTCAATCCTGCTCTTGGAAAAAGAAGAGGGTATTCCGCGAAATCCGTTTATCAATGCCGGGGCGTTGGTCGCGACCGACACTTATCTTGCCGGGTCGTCCCCGCGTGAGGCCCTCGGTGAATTGGTGCGCTTTATTCGTGCAGCAACGGATGACGACAGCATTCATATCAATGAGAGTGTCGCAAGCTCAGAACTTGCCACTGGGCATCGAAACTTTTCGTTGGCGCATTATCTGGCGTCTTTCGGCAATCTTCGCGCATCGGTTGACAAGGTTCTTGGCACCTACTGCCACCAATGCGCGGTCGAGATGACATGTACGCAGCTCGCGCTTGCCGGCCGGTTTCTGCTGGAAGGGCCTGGTATGCCAAAGCTCGTCGCCAGCGAACGGCGGCGGCGCATCAACGCCTTGATGATGACCTGCGGTCACTATGACGGATCGGGTGACTTTGCGTTCCGCGTGGGGTTACCGGGTAAGAGCGGTGTTGGGGGTGGGATCCTGGTAATTGCTCCGGGCCGGGCGTCGATCGCGGTGTGGTCGCCAGGACTAAACAAATACGGCAACTCCAAGCTCGGCACTGAAGCGATGGAGCGAATTGCTCACGAGACCGGCTGGTCTGTGTTTGGCATACCGCAGTCTTGTTCAAAAACTACGTAATTGACGCGTACGGAAGGCATTCTTTCCGGTGAGTCGTTTCTTGCTCTGACTGAAAAAATATCGCCCTGTCTGCGTCTCAAACGGTGCAAATGCGCGGCAAACCGGCGCAGAATACGGTATTTTGGCAATCGCCTACCCGATTAAACCGATTCATAAGTCGTTTTTCGCAATATAGACCTATAGGATATTTTGACGTATCGCAGTCTTGGCGCTAGAAACCCACTAGAAACGCCTGAAATCACTTACTCTTACGTAAGCGTAAGATTGCGTCGCACGGGAGAGGAAATCCATGTCGAACGCCGATCTGCGGAGCAATCGCCCGCTGTCGCCCCATCTTCAGATTTATAAACCAATTCTGACGATGGTTATGTCGATCTTGCACCGCATTACAGGAGCGGCGCTGTATTTCGGCACTGTCCTTTTGGCCTGGTGGTTGATCGCAGCTGCCGCAGGGCCCGCCTACTTTGATTTTGTCAACGATCTCTACGGGTCGATTTTTGGCAGGATTATTCTGTTCGGCTTCACCTGGGCACTCGTGCATCACATGCTGGGCGGCATCCGGCACTTCATTTGGGACATGGGTGCTGGGTTCGAAAGAAATACTCGCGAGTGGCTCGCCAAGGCGACGATCATCGGTTCCGTTTCCCTGACGCTGATCCTATGGATCATCGGTTACGCAGTTCGCTAAGGAGACCGTCATGAGCGATATGCGCACTCCGCTTGGCAAAGTTCTTGGCCTTGGTTCTGCCAAGGATGGAACGGACCATTTCTGGAAACAACGCCTGACAGCCGTTGCGAATGTGTTCCTGATTTCATTCTTCGTGATCCTGGTGATTTCGATGCAAGGTTCAACGCATGGCGATGTTGTGGAGACCCTGAGGAACCCATTGGTGTCCATCATTCTTTTGCTGGTGATCCTGTCCGGCGTTTATCATATGAAACTGGGTATGCAGGTCATCATCGAAGACTATATTCACGGAGAGGCGCTGAAGTTCCTCACTGTGATGGCCAACACGTTCTTCTGTGTCTTCATCGGTTTCGGCTGCATCTTTGCAGTGCTTAAGATTGGCTTTGGAGGTTAACCCGTATGGCCAAGACCTACGAATTTGTCGACCATACATATGATGTGGTTGTTGTTGGCGCTGGTGGTGCTGGATTGCGCGCAACGCTTGGCATGGCTGAGCAGGGACTGCGCACGGCTTGCATCACCAAGGTGTTCCCGACTCGCTCGCACACCGTTGCAGCCCAGGGGGGCATCGCCGCCTCCCTGACCAACATGACGCCGGACTGCTGGGAATGGCACATGTATGACACGGTTAAGGGTTCCGACTGGCTCGGTGACACCGACGCTATGGAGTACTTGGCCCGCGAAGCACCGAAAGCGGTCTACGAACTGGAGCACTACGGCGTTCCGTTCTCCCGGACGGAAGACGGTCGCATCTATCAGCGCCCCTTTGGCGGCCACATGCAGAACTATGGCGAAGGTCCTCCAGTGCAGCGCACCTGCGCAGCCGCTGACCGGACTGGACACGCGATCCTGCATACCCTTTACGGCCAGTCCCTGCGCCATAACGCGGAATTTTACATAGAGTATTTCGCGCTTGATCTGATCATGTCCGAAGATGGTGTGTGCCAGGGCGTGATCGCGTGGAATCTTGACGACGGCACCATCCACCGCTTTGCGGCGAAGATGGTCGTGCTGGCGACCGGCGGATATGGCCGGTCCTATTTCTCCGCCACGTCCGCACACACCTGTACGGGTGACGGCGGCGGCATGGTGGCCCGCGCAGGGCTGCCACTTCAGGACATGGAATTCGTCCAGTTCCACCCGACCGGGATCTATGGCTCCGGCTGCCTGATCACGGAAGGGGCCCGTGGCGAAGGTGGCTATCTTGTCAACTCCGAAGGCGAGCGCTTTATGGAGCGCTATGCCCCGTCTGCGAAAGATCTGGCATCGCGCGATGTTGTGTCCCGTTGCATGACCATGGAGATCCGTGAAGGCCGCGGCGTCGGCAAGAACAAGGATCACATCTTCCTGCATCTGGACCACCTGGATCCGGCGATCCTTGCCGAGCGCCTCCCGGGGATCTCGGAAAGCGCGAAGATCTTTGCCGGCGTTGATGTCACAAAGGAACCGATCCCGGTTATCCCAACGGTGCACTACAACATGGGCGGCATTCCGACCAACTATTGGGGCGAGGTGTTGAACGCCAACTCCGATCATCCGGACCGGATCCAGCCGGGTTTGATGGCTGTCGGTGAAGCTGGTTGTGCGTCCGTTCATGGCGCCAATCGCCTTGGCTCCAACTCTCTGATCGACTTGGTGGTATTTGGCCGCGCAGCCGCGATCAAGGCCGGTGAGGTTGTCGATCCTAAGGAAGCTGTGCCGACGCCGAGTGAAGCGTCTTGCGAGCGCATCATGGACCGTTTTGACAGGTTGCGGAATGCCAGCGGCTCTACACCGACCGCTGACTTGCGAGACAACATGCAGCGCGCCATGCAGGAAGACGCGGCTGTCTTCCGGACCCAAGAGACACTTGCTCAGGGTTGCAAGCGTCTTGATGAGATCTGGAAAGGCATGAGTGACCTGAAGGTGACTGACCGTTCCATGATCTGGAATTCCGATCTGGTGGAAACGCTGGAGCTGGAAAACTTGATGGCAAACGCGATCACCACCGTCTACGGCGCCGAAGCCCGCAAAGAATCACGCGGTGCGCATGCCCGTGAAGATTACAAGGACGGTGATTTTGCTGGCCGTAATGATACGGATTGGCGCAAGCACACACTGGCTTGGGTGAATGAAGCCGGCGACGTGAGGCTGGACTACCGTCCGGTTGTGACCGAGCCGCTGACCCCGTTCCAGAACGGCGGTATCGATCCGAAGAAGATTGCGCCCAAAGCGCGCGTCTACTGATCGGAACGAAGTTGGCTCCAATGGCGGCAATCCTGGATACAAGCAGTCCATTCGGCACATACCGTGCCGGCTGGCTTGCAAAAACTGCTTGGCGGGCAGCCGATGCTCATCGGCTGCCAGACTGGTTGCGCTACAAGATCCGCCATTTTGTCGCCGACTGGTTTCCAGGTCCCTACGACACCCGTGCTGAGGGCCTCACATTCCGGATCTATCCGGGTGTAAACCGGGACGATTGGAAAATCGTTGCCAAGGACAGGTTGTCGGAGAAGGCCGAGCGCAAGCTGCTGGCGCAACACTTCCATAAAGACACTGTCTTTGTCGATTTGGGCGCAAACATCGGAACCCATACGCTATCTGCAGCAGAACTCTGTGGCCGGGTGATTGCGGTGGAAGCCAATCCGGATATTGCGGCAAAGCTGGCCTACAACGTCGAACTGAACAGGCTAGATAATGTCACGGTCATGTCCGTTGCCGCGGGTCCCGAAGAAGGCAGGTTCGATCTGGTGATCTGCCCGTCCAACCTGAACCTGTCGACATTGTCCGAGGGCCTTGCGCCATCGCTGAAAAAGTCGGAATGGACGACCACTTCGATCCGGGTCAGCCCCCTGGCGTCCATCCTTCAGGAGGCCGGAGTGGACCAGGTGGACGTCCTGAAACTGGATGTCGAAGGCTATGAAGATCAGGCGATACTTCCGTATTTCCGGACGCAGCCGCGTCACAAGTGGCCGCGCGTGGTGATGATCGAAGTTGATCACCAACCGGAGTGGAAAGAGGATTGCCTCGCAGAAATGGGGGCGATCGGATACCGCGAAATCGGAACGACCGGCGCCAACATCATGCTGGAATTGACTGAAGTTCCGGGTGAAAGCGATCAGGCTCCGGCATCTGGAATAAAGGAGTTTGCCGAATGAAGAGGGACGCAATGGTGCTCGACACCAGCAGCCCGTTCGGCACCTATCCGCCGATCGGCCTGGTCCGGACCGCATGGAGGCTGGCAAGTCAGGCCAGGCTTCCGAAAGGCTTGCGCAGATATGTGCGCCTGTTTTTGGGCAAGATCTTTACCGGGCCCTATGATCTGGAAGCCGACGGCCTGAAATTTCGGGTGTATCCGTCCGATAACTACGATGACCGCAAGGTTCTCATCAAAGGCCGGCTGCCGGAGGTGGAAGAACACAAGCTTATCGAGCCGTTCCTATCCCACGATGCCGTGTTTGTAGATGTTGGCGCCAATATCGGCGTCTACACGGTCTTTGCCGCCTATCATGGGGCCCGCGTGATCGCGCTGGAACCCAACGCCCACTCGGTTGACAAACTGCAGTGTAACATCGACGCCAATGGGCTTCAGAACGTGACCATTGTGCCGACTGCCGCTGGTCCGCGGGAAGATGTGCTTGAGCTCTATTCGGAAACCTCCAATCGCGGTTTTGGCACGCTCGACAAGCGGGTCACCAATGGCGAATGGGGCGGCGACTGGGCACCTTCGACCGTGAAGATGCGGCCGCTGACGACCATCGTTGATGAAGCGGGCGTGAAGAAAATAGACGTTTTGAAAATCGATGTGGAAGGATTTGAAGACCGGGTTCTTCTTCCCTTCCTGCGTCACGCGGAAAAGAGCCTTTGGCCGCGCGTGATCCTGCTTGAAACGAATTGCCGGCCCTATTGGTCCGAGGATTGCCTGACCGAATTGGCAAACCGGTCCTATAAGGTCACCGGCCGAACGAACGACAACATGATCTTTGAATTGGCCGCCTGAGCGGTAAGTTCAAAGAACTGGCCCGGACGCGAACTAGGGCCCAACGCGGAGCATTGAAGAGATGGTTCAGCTGACGCTACCTCGGAACTCTCAGGTTCAAAAGGGAAAGGTTTGGGACAAGCCGGAAGGGGCGACCAATCTGACCGAATACCGGATTTACCGTTGGAACCCGGATGAAGGCAAGAACCCGAGCGTGGACACCTATTTCGTCGATCGTGATGACTGCGGTCCGATGGTTCTGGATGGTCTCATCTACATCAAGAACAAAATCGACCCAACCTTGACGTTTCGCCGGTCCTGCCGCGAGGGAATTTGTGGCTCCTGCGCCATGAACATCGACGGTACCAACACTCTTGCCTGCACCAAGGGGATGGAAGAGATCTCTGGCGATGTGGTCAAGATCTATCCGCTGCCGCATATGCCAGTGGTCAAGGATCTGGTTCCGGACTTGACCCGCTTTTATGCCCAGCACCGCTCCATCGAGCCGTGGCTGAAGACTGTGACCCCGGCTCCGGAAAAGGAATGGCGCCAGTCCCATGAGGACCGCCAGAAATTGGATGGCCTTTACGAGTGCATTCTCTGCGCTTGCTGCTCTACCTCTTGCCCGAGCTACTGGTGGAACGGCGACCGTTATCTCGGCCCGGCTATCTTGTTGCAGGCTTACCGCTGGCTGATTGACAGCCGGGATGAAGCAACCGGCGAGCGTCTCGATAACCTCGAAGACCCGTTCCGCCTTTACCGGTGCCACACCATTATGAACTGCTCCCAGGCTTGCCCGAAAGGTTTGAACCCGGCAAAAGCCATCGCGGAGATCAAGAAGATGATGGTCGAACGCCGCGTTTGAGTTCTTTCGAAGCGTTTGCTTCGACATCCGAAAAGAAGAAAACCGCTCCGGAGGAATTCGGGGCGGTTTTTTGTTTGGCCGGATATGGGCTTATCGTTCGGACAGAACAAATCAGTGATTTACTCCAAGCTGTGAAGTTTTCGCACACCCTGTCCGACTTTAGCGGCCTCCTAAACAGCAGATGGCGCATAAATTGACGTGCCAGATCAAGAGCGGCGGTTGTGTCCCGCGCATTTTGTGATTCTCATCACACGGCCTGTGTGCACGTTCCTGCGCGCCCTCAGAAAGAGTGTGCAGAAACCTGCACAGTTGGCAAAAGCGTTAATCTCAGCCCAAATCGATAATCACAATATAAAACAGTAAGATAAGGAAAAATATCGAAACTGGCACACCCGTTGCTAAGTTGTTGGCATCGGCACCGAACGGAAATCAAACGGCGCCCCAGACTTCGAAAGTGACAGATCAACCGCTTTAAGAGCAGGAGAAGGAAAAATGGCAAACGTAGCATACATGACCATCAGCGGGTCCACCCAAGGCGAGATCACCTCCGATGCCACGACAGCTGATTCCATCGGCAACAACTGGCAGGAAGGCCATGAGGGCGAATCCCTGGTCTACAAGTTCGAGAGCAATGCAATTGTTCCGCGTGACCCGAACTCCGGCACCGCCATCGGCACCCGCCGCCACCAGCCGACCACCATCATCAAGCCGCTGGACAAGGCGTCTCCGCTGATGTGGCAGGCTCTGGCCACCGGTGAATCCCTGGAAATCACCATCAACTTCTGGCGCACCTCGACGGCTGGCGTTCAGGAGCACTACTACACGATCAAGTATACCGACGCCGTTTTGGTCGAAGGCAAGACCATCTTGCCGGATGTCTTCGATGATGCGAACGCATCCCGCGGCGATCAGGAGCAGTGGTCCTTCACATACCGCAAGGCTGAATGGACCCACGAAAAGGCCGGCACGTCTGCTTCCGACGACTGGCGCGCTCCGGTCACCTGATCGGCCTTTGGTCTTTAACGAAAACCCCGGTCACTTTGGCCGGGGTTTTTGTTTTTGGTGCTCTCAAAACACAAAGGGCGCGAGGATACCGGTCGGACCGTGATACCTGCGCCCTTTGGGGGTGCTTCAATTGTCTTGCCCCGCTGCCCTTACGGCGCCGTTTGAGCATCTGACGGTATATCGATGTCCTGTGGCTCAGATGGCTCAGCCTGTTTTTGTGCCATGGCCAGGAAGGGCGCTGCGATCAACGCCAGTCCATAGGCGGCGAGCGCGAACATTGCCAAGAATGCGATTACCGTGAAGCCAAGGCCGGCCATCACGCAGCCAACCAGGACCACGATCGCTCCGGCAAAGGTGGCCGTGGTTTTTTCAAGAATCGATTTCATATTCCGTGTCTCCAGTTTGTCCCGTTGTTTCGATAAACTGGATATGGAGACTCGGTTTTACGTTCCGCTCCGCCGGGCTTTACATTTTTGTAAAGTTGAGCGCGACGCGCAGACCAGACGGCTGGGCTGAAGAAAGCTCGAGTATCGCGGTGTGCCGGTCGGCGACGGCCCGCACCAGCGCAAGGCCAAGGCCTGATCCCTCGCTTTCCCGGGCAGCGTCCAGACGCACCATGGGTTTGATGATCTCGTCAAAGAGATCGGGGTCGACGCCAGGCCCATTGTCCGATACGCCGATTTCCGAACCACAAGCGAACAAGGTGATGTCCGGCCCGCCATGGACCAGGGCGTTCTGAATAAGGTTCGCAAGCGCCTGGATCAGCATGCTTCTGTCTGCCAGAACGCTTTCACCGGATATTGCCGAAAGGACAAGCGACTTACCCGTATCCTCAACGACCGGGCCATAAATCTCCGCGACTTCTTCCACCAGGGCGTTCAGATCGACTTGTTCAAAGCCCTCCGTACCGTGGGCTGCCTCGATCCGGGCAACCCGCATGATGGTGTCGAAGATGCCGGAAAGTCGTTCGGCTTCTTCCAGCGCTGCGCCGCGCTCCTCGCCGTCCGGCAGGCTTTCAAGTTGGGCGCGAAGGCGGGCAAGTGGCGTCCGCAGGTCATGTGCGATACTTGCACTCAGATTGCGGGTCTGGGCGACAAGGCGTTCCAATTCGTGGGCGGTCCGATCGATTTGCCCGGCAAGGTCATCAAGATCATCACTGGAGCGGGTAACGCCAATCCGGGCCTCAAGATCTCCTGTCGCCAACCGGTCCAGAACCCCCGTGATCCGGGCAAGCCGCCGCTGAACAAGAAAACCGGCCCCGAGTCCGATAACAAGGACAAGGACGAGCACCACCCCGGCAGTGCTCCACAACGCATTGCCCAGAAGTTCCAGGGCGTCTTCGCTGGCATCAAGCGGAACAGCGATCAGCACCGGTTCCCCTTCCTTGTCCTGTGAAATCAGGACCCGCCAGTCTTCCGCGCGCCGGAAGTCCCGTTTGAGACTGACCGTGCCGCCACCTGTGCGCACAACCTTCTCAAATTCCCTCGGCAAGTCACTGATTTCGGAAAGCGGGCGGATGATGACTGAGAATGTATCGGTTTCGGTGTCGTCGGCTTCGACCGTCGCCGCCAAACCTTCAAGGGCCGTGTCGACACGGTTGAGAACGGCCTCCCGGCCAAAGGTCAGTGCCAACAGGATGGCTACCGCCATGCCGACCGCAAAAATGGAAGTTAACAGCAACGAAAGGCGCAAGGTGGAGGAGCGGAGCAGCCATCGGACGCGGTGAGTAAGCATGGCTGAAACTTTATGTAGCAACTTACTTGCCGAAGACATAACCCTCGCCCCGTCTGGTGCGGATCAGCTCATCGGTAAACGGTTTGTCGATCTTGGAGCGCAGCCGGCTGATATGGGTCTCCACAACGGAAGTCGTCGGGTCAAAGCTCATGTCCCAGACCTGCTCCAAAAGCATGGTGCGGGTCACAAGGCGGCCAGGACGCCTCATGAAATATTCCAGCAGTTTGAATTCCTTGGCCATCAGGTCGATTACCTGTCCCTGGCGTTCGCAGCGGCGGCCCAAAAGGTCGAGACTGAGATCTCCATAGCGCAAGGTGGTGGGCTCAGTGGTGCTGGTTCCGCTGCCGTCCCGTCGGCGGCCAAGAGCATTCACGCGGGCCGAGAGCTCGGCAAAAGCAAAGGGTTTGGTGAGATAATCATCGCCGCCCGCGTCAAAGCCCTCCACCCGCGCATCAACTTCTCCAAGGGCAGTCAGGAACAGCGCCGGCGTTGTATCTTCGGAGGCGCGCAGGGACTTCAGTACCGAGAGCCCGTCAAGACCGGATACCATCCGGTCGAGGATCAAAACGTCATAGTCTTGGCCCATTGCGGCGAGAAGCGCTTCCTTGCCATCGGTGAATTGATCGACCACGTGGCCTTCTTCGCGCAGGCCGCTCGCCACCCACGGCCCGAGTTGCCGGTCATCTTCCAAGAGCAGTATCCGCATTCCAAATCCTTACCCCGTTGCATGGCGTCAAAACAGGAAAAAGGCCGCCATCCCAGGCAGCCTGTTCCCTACCACGTTCTGTCACCGATTACCCGGCGCGTTTGTTGTCGCCTTTCTTGTAGTCATCATCGTCGTCGTGATCATCGTCCTGTTCGATCTCCAGAACCGTGCCGGACGCCGCGTCGATTTCGACTTCCATTTCGACACCGTCGGCCGTGACGATTTCGATCTCAAAGATTTCTTTGCCGTCTTCGCGCTCAAATTCGGTTTCCTGAACAGTTCCCGGAACCTCTTTCAGAGCGATTTCGATGGCCTGTGCTTCGCTTAAGGCAGTTGGTGATGTTGCCGTTTGTGCAGCGACGGCTCCAACTGCGCCTGTTGCCAGAACCATACCTGCAACGACCGTGCCCGCGATGATTTTCATGTTCATGTCCTGTCTCCATCTTTGTGTGTGAAAGGCTCCCTGCCTTCCGATGAAACAAAGATGGGACAGCCAGTTTGCAGGCCTCTTGAGCGAGGTTTACATTTGTGTAAGGCGCAGAAATTTCTGATTTTTTGGCTTCTTACGCGGCTCAATGCCCGCTGGCTTCTTCTTTCTTGCCCTTCACCATATGCCAGGCCGGTTCGATGACCTTCGTGACGATAGGGATCAGGATCAGTCCGAGGATTAGCCCGAAAATGCCGTCCATGGTTGCTGTCCCCAACCAGCCGAGGAAACCTTCCGCGGTACCGATGGTGTGGGCAAAGCCGTGTGCAATATCGTGAATGGTGTTGTAGAGGCCTTTGAAACCGAGCTCTTTCAGACCGTGAATGACAATGGAGCCACCAACCCAAAGCATTGCCGCCGTTCCGACAGTCATGAGGAATTTCATGACACTAGGCATCGCTTTCACGATCCCAATTCCAATCGCGCGGGTTATACCGAAACGCCCCTCGCGGGACAGGTGCAGCCCAAAGTCATCTGCCTTCACGATCAGCGCAACCGAGCCATAGACTATGACGGTAATGCCAACGGCAACAACCGCTAATGTCGAAGCTTCCATCCAGATGTTGCTGTCTGGGATTTCGGACAACGCAATGGTCATGATCTCGGCGGACAGGATGAAGTCTGTCTTGATTGCTCCGGAGACCTTCTGTTCTTCCAGATGTGTTGGGTCCTGTACGAGGTCTTTCGGCTGGTCCGCGTCGTGATGACCGGGCGCAAAGAGATGATAGACCTTTTCAGCCCCCTCGAAACACAGATAGGCTCCTCCGAGCATCAACAAGGGTGTAATTATGCCGGGCAGAAACGTGTTGAGCAAAAGGCCCACGGGTAGCAGGAAGATGAGTTTGTTCTTCAGTGACCCCTTGGCAATGCGCCAGACAATGGGCAACTCGCGGGCCGGGGAAAATCCGGCAACATATTTTGGCGTTACCGCTGCATCGTCAATGACGGCCCCGGCCGCTTTGGACCCAGCCTTGGCTGCTTGGCCTATCACATCATCCACAGAGGCCGCGGCCACCTTGGCAATCGCTGCCACATCGTCGAGTAGGGCGAGAAGACCGCTCATAGCCGCTCCTGAATCATTTTTCCTGTCAGTTGCGCTGACCATACAGTCTTTTTGCGACAGTCCAAATGCCGGACGACAAGCGATACCATCAAAGCGAAGGGTGACGAATGATGGAGGTATATGAGAGTTTATTTGCCAGATAAACTACTCAAAAAAAACACCAATTCGTATTTATCAGCTTTAAGTTTGCTTAATCAAATCATGCAAAGAGAAACCATCCGTAATTTTCTCAGGTCCGTCATTATGTTTCTCGACAATTTTAAAATTGGCTTCAAGATCTGGATCCCAGTTGTCAGCTTGGCTGTCTTCACGCTGGCCTTGGTGACTTATGATCTCGTATCACTGCGCTCGATCTTGTATGGTGAACGTACTCACAAGACTCAGACTGTCGTTGAAGTCACTAATTCGGTTCTGAAATACTTTCATGGGCTGGAAGCCTCTGGCGAGCTTTCCAAGGACGAGGCGCAGAAGTGGGCGCGTAATGTTGTTCGTGCCATCCATTACGATGGCAACAACTACTCTTTCATTTTTGACCTGGACGGCACCCGCATTGTGAGTGCTAAGCAGTCTTCTGAGGGCAAGAGTGCGTGGAACTCACAAGATAAGACCGGTAAGTATCACGTCCGGGAAATGATCGAGGTTGCCAAGGCCGGCGGCGGTGTCAGCAGTTATATGTGGAACCGCAAAGGGGAAGAGGAACTTCTTCAGAAGGCGACCTGGTCGGAGGTTTTTCAGCCTTGGGGCTGGGTCACGGCGACCGGTGTGTATGTGGATGATGTGTCCGCCGCTTTCTGGTCCAAGGCCAGCGCCCTGATTGGCGTGCTCATTGTCGGAGGTCTGATTGCTGCAGCGATTGCCGTCGCCGCCATCCGCAATATTTCGGTACCGCTGAAGGGTCTGACATTGGGCATGAAGCAGCTCGCAGACGGCAAGACTGATTTCCCCATTGTGGGCACTGACCGGCGCGATGAAATTGGCGATATGGCCGAGGCCATGGAGACCTTTGTCGCCAATGAAAACATGCGGCGCGACCTCGAAGATCAGCAGACCAATCGTCAGGAGCTGGATCTCCAGCGGTCGCGCGCAATCCAGAACCTCTCGTCCGATTTCGATGTGCAGGTCTCCGGTCTGCTTGAGACGATTGGCGGATCGGTTGAGAGCCTGCAGCACGCGTCGACCAATTTGAACTCTGGTGCTCAGCAGACCACAAGCCAGAGTGAAGCGGTTGCATCGGCTGCAGCCATCGCATCGGCGAACACCGAAACTGTCGCGGCGGCTGCTGAGGAACTTGCGGTGTCTGTTTCGGAGATCAGCCGTCAGGTGTCGTCTTCCAGCGAAATCGCCTCCGAGGCTGCAAGTCAGGCAGCCCAGACCAACCAGCGCATTCAGGGCCTTTCTGAGGCTGCTGCGAAAATCGGTGAGGTCGTCACGCTTATTCAAGCGATTGCCGAACAAACCAACCTGTTGGCGTTGAATGCGACCATTGAAGCGGCAAGGGCCGGCGAAGCAGGCAAGGGTTTCGCCGTGGTGGCGGCTGAGGTGAAGGAGCTGGCAACGCAGACCTCCAAGGCGACGGAAGAAATTTCTACCCAGATTTCGAGCATTCAGGGCGAAACCCATCACGCTGTAGAGGCAATCGGGGCGATCACCAGCACAATCGGAAAGATTAATGAGATCACCACGAGCATTTCAGCGGCTGTGGAACAGCAAGGTGCTGCGACCAACGATATTGCGTCCAACATTCAGCAGGCTGCTGCCGGAACGCAGCAGGTTTCTGACAATATCGGCGGAGTGTCGCAGGCTGCAACGGTGACCAACCAGGCAGCAGATGTTGTCTTCACGGCAGCCAACAGTCTGGAAAACGAGGCACGGGAACTGCGCGAAAACGTAGGCGCATTTCTAAAAGGTGTCAAAGCAAACGCGACGGCCGACGCTGCTTAGGTCGTTTCCTTTATCCTTTGAATTGGCGGCTAGCGACATGTTGGCCGCCATTTCGTTATCACCGATCCTGAGTAGCTGGCTGGCTTATGATCCGGGCATAGCGCCGTTTGACTTGGCCAAGTGACGCCGCACCCACGCAACGGAGCGCTCCGCGGCCTCCAAGGCACCTTCCAGGAAGCCGCCGTTTTCTGGTGCGGTTTCCGTACCGGACAGGAACAGCCGGTCATGCCAGGATTCAACAATTGGCAATGGTCCGTATTGCGGGTGGCTCGTCAGAGTTTCCTGATCACGCTTTGTAGCCACCAACGGGTCCGTTGCCCAGACCTTCAAGAAGACCTTTGCCGGGCGCCCAGCATCGGGCCCAAAGAGTTCCTTCAATTGCGTGATCGCCCGTGAAACAAAGGGCTCACGATCTGCCGTGTTTTGAATGTCGTGAGGGGAGACAAAACCGAACAATGCTGCCTCGCCCTGAGGGTTTTCTTCCGCTGAAGCGTCGTGGATTTCGACCAAAGGACCGACATGGCTGATGGCATCGCCTGAAAATCCCTGGTCGCGCCAAAAGGGGCGATCATAGACAGCGATAAGTTTTGCGTGTCCGGCCATCCACGTTGGGACTGCAGACATATCCTGTTTCGTTTCAGCGACAAGATCCGGTAAAAAGGCGATACGCGCTGCGGCCAATCGCGGAGGTAAGGCAAGGATGATTTGCCGGCAGGAAACGCGGAAGGGTCCTTCAGGTGTCTTTCCCGACACGGTCAAGCCAGAGGTGTCCTGTTCAATTGCGGTGACCGCGTGCTGATAGGCAATTGTGCCGTTAGAAAGCCGTGCAGCCAAGCCGTCTGTTATACGTGACAGACCGCCAGGTATCCGCAATGCATCTCCCATCGTTGCAAATGCGAGATCGCGGCGGATGCTGTCCGTCTGATCCTGAAAAATGAGATTTCCGGCTGAGTGCTGACGCATAAGGGGTAAATCAAGTTGCTCCGCCAACTGAAGCATTCTTTGATTATGCGGCCAGATCCATGCGGGACCAAGGTCATAGCGCAGATCAGGAGACGAGGGCCCAGGCATAGAACGGATGCGTCCACCAGCCGTCTTGCTTGCTTCAAACACCCTTGCGTCGACGCCTAAGTTCAAAAGCAAAGCTGCCGTGGCCAATCCGCAGAGGCCTGCCCCGATGATAGCAATGTCTGTCGAGTGTTCGGACATCAGCGGCACCTATTGTGCGAGTATTATAAAATGCCCACAGGCAAACCACTCGCGTTCAGCGTCAATATGGATCGCGTGATTGTTCAATCCAGTCTTGGTCAGATCTTCACATGGGAAAAGAGCTCGCAATATGGCGTAGTTAACAGTTTGCGCCCAGAGCAGAAACAATTTGCCTAAAGCCCTTAGCGCCAATTTGGGGAATTGTCCCTAAGGTGCCTTCAACGGGACACCGTTCGCGATGGTACTGCAGGAGAAAGAGTGGTCATGTCTCAAACAGCGTCACAGTTTGAAACACTTGGAAATGCGTCTCACACGGAATTCGGTGATACTCAAGGCCGGGCGGTAGAAAGCCGCTTTTATCCGATCATGGGAAAGAACGTCAGCATTCATACCAAGCGCATGAATATGTGACTCATATTTGTGCTTTCCTGTTTGGGGCAAATCATGATTCACCTTTGGCAAACAGGGAGTTTGCCATGGGCGCCGGTATATCGCTTCGCAGAGATTTTGA